>Ga0137403_10004239_pt1 | contig 16929 bp, 16 predicted proteins | sample CZOMad2_1_16fung_FD_122057 | JGI IMG/M metagenome (GOLD analysis project Ga0137403, IMG submission 122057) | Vadose zone soil fungal communities from Angelo Coast Range Reserve, California, USA - CZOMad2_1_16fungal (Hybrid Assembly) | ecosystem: Environmental > Terrestrial > Soil > Vadose zone...
ACTTGCCGGAGCCCGACTCCCCGATCACCGCCACCACCTGCCCCGGCCTGGCCTCGAGGTCCACGCCGTCCAGCACGCGCACCGGCGGGGCGCCGTCGACGCCTTGATAGACCTTCGTGAGTCCTGTCGCCCGGATGACCATCGATGGGCCTGGGGGGACGCGCCCGGGCTCACGCCCCCCGACGAATGGCCTCGGCGGGCGAAAGCCGGGCGATGCGGAGCGTCGCGTAGGCAGCGGCGAGACCGCCCAGCAGCACCGCGAAGACGAAGGCGAAGGTCAAGAGCCGCGGCGAGAAGTAGAAGAGCTGCTGGCCCTCGCGGAGCGTGCGCCAGTCCACCGCGGTGCCGATGGCCAGCGCGAGCAGCACGCCCAGGCCCACGCCCCACAGGCTCACCCCGAGCGCCTCGCCGAGGACCTCGCGCAGCAGCTGGGCGTCGGTGGCGCCCAGCGCGCGCTTGACGCCGAAGTCCCGGATGCGCTCGAAGACGGCGGCGGTCACCGTGTTGGCGAGCGAGAGCCCGCCGATGACGAGGCCCAGGGCGCCGATGCCGACGAGGAGCGCAGAGAAGAAGGCGGTGGAGGTGCGCAGGAGGCGCGAGAGCTCGCCCGGTATGGTGACGTTGACGCCGGGCACCGTCCCCTGGATCCGCCGGGCGAGCTCGTCCGGGTCCACGCCCTCCTGCCAGCCCACCGCCGCGCCCGAGTTGAGATCGGTGCGCGCCAGCCCCCCCGAGCCGAAGACGCGAAAGAGCAGCGGGTCGCGGCGCAGCCAGAGATCCCGGGCGTCCTCGAGCGGCAGCATGGCGAAGCGGTCGGGGGCGGTGAGGGTCTTGTCCAGGATCCCGACCACGGTGAACTCGAGCCCGCCGATGGGCAGGGCGGCGCCGACGGCCAGCTTGCGCGAGGCGGCGAAGTCGCTCCCGACCACGGCCACTCTTCGATCGCCGGCCGCGAGCGCGCGGCCGGAGCGAAGCGCCAGGGCGCGGTAATGGCGATTGGCCGGGGGCGCGGCGGGATCCACGCCCATGACGAGCTCCTGGGTCACGGTGAGGAAGTGCGAGGTGCTCGTGCTGATCGGCAGCATGACCTGCGGCTGCACGACGGCGACGCCCGGCACGCGGGCGATCTCGGCGATGCGGGCGGCGGGGAGGAGGCCCCCCGCGGTGAAGCCCGCGCCCATGCCCATCCCCTCGCCCGCCACCGAGATCTGGCCGAGCACGAAGCGATCGCCGCCCTCGATGAAGCGGCTGATCCGCTCTCCCATGGCGCCCAGCGCCACCAGACCCGCCATGCCCACCGCGATGCCGAGCACGGTGAAGCCATAGCCCTTCGGAAAGAGGCGAAGCCGTCTCATCGTCCCCGGGGTTAGTACTCGAGGCGCGACTCGGCCCGCCCCTGACGCCGCCGGATGCGGCGATTGATCCGCACGATGGCGAAGAAGAGCTCGAGGGAGAGGCGCTTCTTCAGCGGAATGCGGCGGAAGGCCCCGCCGGCGAGGATGAAGGTCACCGTGTCCACGAGCCCGAAGGTGTCTCGCGGATTCATGAAGATCTCGAGGAACTGGCGGTCGTAGAACTGGGTGATGAAGCGGGTGAAGGGCCGCATCCCGCGCTTGAGCCGCCGGGCGTAGCCCGCGAACCGCCCCGCCGCGAACCGGTTGGTGCGGAACGCGCCGAGGATCTCCTCCGCGGCCATCTCGCCGGAGGCCATGGCGAGGAAGACGCCCGCCGAGAAGATGGGGTCCACGAAGGCCACCGCGTCGCCCACGCAGAGGAATCGATCGCCGGCGATGGGCTCCACCGCATAGGAGAAGTTGGCCGCGGTGTACATCGGCGTCACCTGGCGCGCGCCCTCGAGGTTCTCGCGCACGCGGTCGCACCGCTCGACCATGGCACGGAAGAGGTCCTCCGGCGAGCCCTCCCGTTCCCGGACGGTGCGCGCATGGAGCACGCAGCCGACGCTGGTCTCGTCACGGGCGAGCGGGATATACCAGAACCAGCCCTCCGGGTAGATATAGATCCGGACATTGCCCTCTTCCCGGCCGGGCCAGCGCTTGGCGCCCTGGAAGTAGGCGAAGATGGCGACCTTGCCGAGGCCGGGCATGGGCTCGCGCCGGCCCTGGCGCGAAGCGAGGAAGGCGTCGCGCCCGCTCGCGTCCACCAGGAACCGGGCGCGCAGGGTTCGCTCGCCGTCCCCGTCGCTGAGCCGCGCGGTCACGCCGTCGGCGTCGAAGACGAGCTTTTCCACGGTTGCGGGCTGGAGCACGCGGGCGCCCTCGCTCACCGCGTGGTCGAGGAGGACCTGGTCGAACTCCGCGCGATGCACGTCGAAGGTGAAGTGCGGCCACGGCCGGCCCTCGCGGAAGGTGAAGGTGGCCTCGCGCTCGAGCTCCTGGTCATGGAAGGTGACGCCGAACTTGTCGAGGAACCCATGGGCCTTGATCTTGTCGAGCACGCCCAGCCGGGTGAGGATCGGCATGCAGTTGGGCACCAGCGACTCGCCCACCTTGAAGCGCGGGAAAACCTCGCGCTCCACCACGGTGACGTCGAGCCCGCCGCGGGCGAGGAAGGTCGCGGTGGTGGAGCCCCCGGGCCCGCCGCCCACGATGAGGACGTCGGTGTCGTGGGTCATGAGTCGATCACCCGATGCGCGGCAAGGCGAAGGGCGCGCGGCACCGTGATGCCGAGGAGACGGGCGGTCCGCAAGTTGAGAACGAGCTCGAAATGGGTGGGCTGCTCGATGGGCAGGTCGGCCGGTCGCGCGCCGCGGAGCACCCGGTCGGCGTAACCGGCCAGCCGCACGTAGGTGTCCCGTTGATTGGCGCCGTAGCTCATGAGTCCTCCGGCGTCGCAGAACTCGCTCCAGCCGAACACCGCCGGCAGTTTCTGACCGATGGCAAAGCCGGCGATCTTCGCCCGGCTCACCATGGTGGAGCCGTCGGGGAACACCACCATGCCGTCCGGACGCGCGTCGCGCACCGCCACGAGGGCAGTGTCGAGCTCCGCCACCGAGCCGAAGGGCACATAGATCAGCTTGAGCCCGAGGGACTGCGCCGCCGCTTCGGTGGCCCGCCGCTCGGCGGGCTCGCCCGGATGATCGGTGTTGGATAGGGCAACCAGGGTGCGCAGCGGCGGGATGGCCTGCTTCAGCAGCTCGACGCGCTTGCCGGCGATCTCGAGAGAGAGGAAGGTGAAGCCGGTGAAGTTCCCGCCCGGTCGCGCCAGCGTCGCCGCGATCCCGAGGGCCACCGGATCCCCGCTGATGACGAAGAGCACGGGCACGTCGCGCACGGTCTTGACCGCCCGCACGGCAGGGCCGCTGGCGACGATGAAGGCCACGCGCGAGCTGATGAGCTCCGTCACCGCGGCCCGGAGCCGATCGAGGTTTCCGGGCGCGTACCGCAGCTCGAGCACGAAGTCGCGGCCCTCCGTGTAGCCGAGACGGCGCATCCCCTCGCGGAATCCATCGACGAAGGGGTCCCGCTCGGGCTCCGTCGAGATCCACCCCAGGCGGGGAGGTGCCGCGCCTGCCTGACCGAAGGCGGGGGCGGGAACGAGGGCCGCCGCCGCGCCCGCGAGGATCGCGCGCCGCGTGACCAGCCCAGCTCCCCTGCGGTGCTCAGTCATTTTGAATTTGATCTATGGTCGCCCCGAGGGGCGACCTTCATGAGGTGGCTTCGCATTACCAGGAGCGCCTCGACTCCACCGGCTGGCCCAGCCAGCGGCGGCGCCAGGTATTGATGCGCACCGCCCAGAAGAAGATGACGAGCGACATCCGCATGCGGAGTGGCATGCGCAGGAAGGCGCCCCCGGCGAGGAGGCCGGTCACGCTGTCGAGGATGCCGAAGTTCTCCTTCGGCCGGAGCAGCACCTCCAGGAAGGCCGGCTCGTAGTACCGGTTGATGAAGCGGGTAAAGGGCCGGATCCCGCGCTGGACGCGGCGCACGTAGCCGCCGAAGCGGCGCGCGGCGAAGCGGTTGTCGCGGAAGGCGCGCAGGATCTCCGCCGAGGCCAGCTCCGCCGACTGCATCGCCACGAAGACGCCGGTGGAGAAGATGGGGTCGATGAAGATCACCGAGTCGCCCACGCAGACGAAGCGGTCGCCCACCACCGGCGAGGTGCGGTACGAGAAGTTGGCCGCGGTGTGCACCGGGGTGATGCGCTCGGCGCCCCGCAGGGCCTCCGCGACGCCCCGACAGCGGGCGAGCATCTCCTCGTACAAGGCCTCCACCGAGTCCTCGCGCTCCCGCGCCGCGCGCGCGTGGAGGACACAGCCCACGCTGGTCACGTCGCCGCGGAAGGGGATCCACCAGAACCAGCCATCCTCGAAGACGTAGAGCCGGATATTGCCCTCTTCCTTCCCGGGCCAGCGCCGCGCCCCGCGGAAGTGGGCGAAGAGCGAGATCTTGCCGAGACCGGGGATGGGCTCGCGCCGGCCCTGGCGGGAGGCCAGGAACCCGTCTCGCCCGCTGGCGTCCACCAGGAAGCGGGCGCGGAGCGTCCGGCTCCCCGCCCCCTCGCGGATCTCGGCGCTGACGCCGTCCCGGTCGAAGGCGACGTTCTCGACCCGGCCGGGCTGGCAGAGCGTCACCCCCGGCTGAGCGGCGGCGTGGTCGAGGAGCACGCCATCGAACTGCGCGCGCGGCACCTCGAAGGCCCACGGCGGCCAAGGCTTGCCGGGGCGAAAGGTGAACGTGTAGGAGAGATCGGATTCCTGGTCGTGGATATAGGCGCCGTACTTCGTGATGAAGCCGGCCTCCTTCACCCGGTCCATGACGCCCAGCCGCTCGAGGAGCGGGATATTGGCGGGCAAGAGCGACTCCCCGATATGGAAGCGCGGGAAGGCCTCGCGCTCCACCAGGGTCACGCGCAGCCCGCCGCGCGCGAGGCAGGTGGCGGCGGTGGAGCCGCCGGGCCCGCCGCCGATCACGAGGACGTCCGCGTCGGGGCTCATGAGCGCGCCGGACCGCGCACGTGGCTGGACCGGAGGGCGCGGGCGAGACGGTCTTGAGCGTAGACGCGGCGAATGAAGGGCGTGAGCGGGTCGCGGCCGGCGCGGCCCACCACACCCTGCGCGAGGGCCAAGCCCAGCAGCAAGGGCAGCGCCGCGGTGGCGAGCCCGGCCTCGCGGATCTGGATCGCGCGCGGATCCTGCCACCACCGTTCCCAGGTGTCGGCGGTGCGCGCCAGCGCGAAGGAGGCCACCGCCAGCATGAAGGCCCCGAAGTTGTCGCGCCGGCCGGTGGTGGCGGCCATCATCTCGCGGTGCCGCGCCTTGCGCCGCTCGCCGAGAAAGGGTCGGACCAGCGCGGACAGGACCATCACGAGGTCGCGCGCCCAGCGCCCCGCGCCCTTCGCGGTGAGAAAAGCCGTCACCGCGATGCCGTCCCGCAGCGGGCGGAAGCGGCTCCGCCGGTTCGCGTGATGCACGGCGGTGATGGGCGTCTCCACGAGGGGCAGGCCGAGGGCGGCGGCGCGCAGGAGCATCTCGGTCTCGAAGACAAATCCGCCCCGCCGCCCGCGCGCCGCGGCGAGCAGCGGCAGCGGGTAGACGCGAAAGCCGGACTGCGTGTCGCGCAGCGCATAGCCGGTGAGCCAGTCGATGAAGAAGCCGGCCACGCGCATGGCATTGAGCCGCTCGAGCGGGATGACGCGGTAGCCGGGCTCATCGGGATTCCCGTCGGGCCCGTGGCCCAGCCGCCCGCCGATGACGAGGGCGTCGGGATGCTCGGCGGCGGCCTCGAGCAGTCGAGGGATCTCGTCGGGATCGTGCTGGCCGTCGCCGTCCAGCGTGACCACGCGCTCGGCGCCGCGGGCCAGCGCGGCGTCGAAGCCGTGGCGCAGCGCCTCGCCCTTGCCGCGCTGACGCGGCAGCCGCACCAGCTCGGCGCCCGCGCGCGCGGCCACCACGGCGCTTTCGTCCGAGGAGCCGTCGTCCACCACCACCACCGTGCCGTAGGCGCGCGCGCGGGCCACCAGGCTTTCGATGCTGGCCGCCTCGTTGAACACCGGGATGACGATCAGGTGGTCGCCCACGGGACCTCCCCTCAGGCGGGCCTGGAGAGCAGGATCGCGGTGCGGCAGCCGCCCCGGGCGAGGCCGTGGACGAGGGCCGGCCCGTCCCCGGCGGCGAGCGCGGCCGCGGCCACTCGCAAGGCGCCGAGCCCGCCGTGCTGGCCGAACCGTGGGGCCAGCGATCGCGGCGGCAGCAGGGCGGGGTTGGCGGCGAGATCGACCGCGAGCAGTGCCCCCTCCCAGTCATCGAGGGCAGGATCGCCGTTGCCGGCGGCCCACACGGAGCGGAGCGCGGCCGCCGTGATCCCGCTCACCTCGAGGGCGCGCCGCAGTGGCGAGCGCGGATCAGGCCGCCAAACCGGCGCGGTGTGCGGTCCCACCGGGATATTGCCCCACTCCACCGACACCAGCTCCGCCAGGATCGACGCGCCGCGGGCACGCGCGACCTGATGCTCCTCCAGCACGAGGAAGGTCGCGCCCTCGCCCAGCACCGGCCCGTTGTGGTCCGGCGCGAACGGCCGGCAACCCTCCACGCCGAGACGGCGCGAGCCTCGCCGCATCGGCGAGATCACGCCCAGCTCGGCGAGCCGCCGGTAGACGGGACCGCAGAGCTCGTCCACGCCGCCCGCCAGCACCACCTCCGCGTGCCCCCCCGCGACGAGCGCCGCCGCGCGCGCCACCGCGAGATCGCCCGCGATCGTGGCCTGGTTCACCGTGACCGTGGGCCCCTTGGCGCCGATGGCGATGGAGGCGGCCGCGCCCATCGAGTTCATCACCGTGCCCGGGAACAGCATGGGCGACAGCCCGCCGAGCCCGCGATTGAGGTAGCCCATGGCGAACTCGCCGCTGGACCGGAAGTCGCCGAATTCCGTGCCCACCACGAGCCCGAGCTGCGGGCCCGCCTCCACCCGCCCGTCCTCCATCGCGAGCCGGCACGCCGCCACCGCGAACCGGCAGATGCGCGAGACCCGGCGGGCCGCGTCGCGGTCGATCAGGGACTGGAGCAGGTCATCGTCGACCTCGGCACCCAGAATGGAGGGCAGCCCCGCGGTCTCGAAGCCGCGAATGGGGGCGATGCCGGCGGCGGGCTGCGCCAGCGCGGCGGCGACCGCGGCGGTGCCGCCCGCGCCGGCGACGCTCACCATGCCCATCCCGGTCACGACCACGCGGCGCGCGGGGCTCATCGGCCGAACACGAGGCTCACGTTCTGCCCGCCGAAGCCGAAAGAGTTGCTCAGCGCCACCTCCAGCGGGGCCGGCCGAGCGATGAGCGGCACGCAGTCGAAGGGGATGTCGGGATCCACGTCGACGAGATTCGCGGTGGGCGGGATGACGCCGTGCTGGAGGGCGAGCACCGTGGCCACCGCCTCGAGGCTCCCCGCCGCCGCCATGGTGTGGCCCACCAGCGACTTGGTCGAGCTCACCGGCACGCCGCCCGCCCCGAATACACGCACGAGCGCGAGGGCCTCGGTGCGGTCGTTCTGCAGCGTCCCCGTCCCGTGGGCGTTGACATAGTGAACCGAGCGCGGATGGAGCGCCGCATCGGCCAGGGCCAGCTCCATGGCGCGCGCCATCCCCTCCCCCGCGGGTTGCGGCGAGGTCACGTGATAGGCGTCCGTGGTCATGCCCGCGCCGAGAAACTCGGCGTGGGCGTGCCCCCCGCGCGCCCGGCAGGCCTCCGCGTCCTCCAGGACCAGGAAGGCGGCCGCTTCGCCAATGGACATGCCGTTCCGCTCGCGGTCGAAGGGCCGGCACGGCTCGGGTGCCAGGAGCTTGAGCGCGTTGAACCCCATGAAGCAGATGCGGGTGAGGGCATCCACGCCGCCCACCAGCGCGCGCGTCACGGTGCCCCGCCGGATCAGATCGGCGCCCAGCGCGACGGAGGCGGCGCCGGAGGCGCAGGCCATCACCAGGGTCTCCTTCGGCCCGCCGATGCCCAGCCGCCAGCCCAGTGTCTCGGCATGGGTGTAGGGGAGAATGGAGCGCAGCGCCTTGATGCGCGGCGACGGCCGCCCCGTCCGCGTCTCCTCCCAGTACCACGTCTCGCCCTCGAGCATGCCGCCGCCCACCGCGCCGATGATGAGGGCGGCGTCCGCGCGGTCGCCGCGGCCAAGCCCCGCGTCGGCCAGCGCCTCGCGCGCCGCGGCCAGGCCCAGCCGGTCCGCGCGGGCGCGACGGGACGAGACGCCGAGCGCCGCGATGACGTCGGGCGGCACCTCGGCGGCGATGCGCGAGCGAAACCCCTCGGTCTCGATGAGGGTGATGGGCCGGATGGCGCAGGTGCCCGCGGCCAGCCCGCCCCAGAACGTCTTGGCGCCAGCGCCGTACGGGCTCACCACGCCAAGGCCGCTGACGATGACGCGGATCATCCGGAGGAGCGCTCCGTGTCCGCGGGGGGACATTCCGCGGGATGGCTCATGCCGGACCCATCTTGGCGAGGATGAACCGCGAGAGGCTGTCGAGGGAGTGGAACTCCTCCGCGAGGTCCTGCCCTTCCTCGATGGTGATCCCGAACCGCTCTTCCATGGCCACCGAGAGCTCGATGAAGTCGAGCGAGTCCAGCCCGAGCGAGCCGTCCACGCCCTTGGGCAGGGTGGTCTCGAGCGTCATGTCGGCGGCCCGCCGCGGGTCGAAGCGCAGCCGGTCGACGACGATGGCCTTCAGCTCGTCCAGCACTTCCTTCTGCGTCATGCTCCGCCTTTCGTGATGGTGAGATCGGCCGCCTCGCCCCGCCAGCGCCCGTGCAGCCGGAGGTCGCCCGCGCCTCCGTCTTGCCGCCACATCGCCAGCTCGGCGAGCGGCGCGCAGGCGAAGGTCTCGCCGAGCCGGGCCTCGATGCCCGTGCTGGAATCGCGTGGCGACCACCGGACTTGCAGCTCGAGCCGTCCCTCGCCCGGCTCGAGCCAGGCGCAGCCGGCGGCTTCCACCAAGGGCGGCGCGCCGCGCCGCCGCGCGCGCGCGTAGAGGTCCGCGCACTCCGCGAACGTCTCCACCGCCAGTACGAGCGCGCGGTCGCAGCTGCCGCCCGCGAGCAAGGTCGCCGCGTACCAGATCGCCCGCAGCGTGGCGGGCGGGCCGCCGATGAACAGCGCCGCCGGCCCGTGTAGCCCGAACTCGATCGCCGCCTCCGCCGACACCACCGCCGGCGCGGTATACGCGAAGTGCGTACCCCCGCCGCTCCGCTCGATAAAGGCGCGGTTCGACGCTCCGTACACGGCCGCCGTCACGAACAGCAGCGCCGTCCGGTCCCCGGCCAGCGCCGCCCGGCCAATCGCTCCATTTTCCAGCATGGCCTCTATGGCCGCAAGGGCCCAGAGGCATTCGCGGGTGGCCCGCCGGAACCGCTCGCCCTCCACGGCCGGCCGGCCGAGAGGCACCACGTCCTGGCCCCCCGCCGCCACCCGCGCGTCGGCGGGGATGGCACCCGGGCCCTTGCCCCATCCGGACACGAAGCCGACGGCCCGGATGGCGGGCGCCAGGATCCTCGGCCCGCTCCGTGCCGTCGCCACCGCCGTGGTCAAGCCGACTCCAGAATGAGGGCCCCGTTGCATCCGCCGAATCCCAGCGAGGTGCTCAGCGACAGGCGCGGGCGCAGGGCGCGGGCGACCCCCGGCACGTAGTCCAGGTCGCACTCGGGGTCCGGGACTTCGAGGTGGCGGGTGGGGGGGATCTGGCCATGCCGCCCCGCCAGCAGACACATGATGGCCTCGAGCGTGGCCGCCGCGCCCATGGTGTGCCCCATGGTGGCCTTGATCGAGTTCACCGGAATCGCATGCGCGTGCGCCTGGAAGACGCGCTTGAGCACCGCGGTCTCGATCCGGTCATTGAGCGGGGTGGCGGTGCCGTGCGCGCTCACGAAGTCCACGTCCCCCGGCGCGGCGTCCGCCTCGGCCAGCGCCAGCCGCACCGCACGCTCGAGGCCCCTACCGTCCGGGTCCGGGGCCGCGATGTGGGAGCCGTCGCCCGTGCTCGCATGGCCGCGGAGCCAGCCGAGCGGGCGGCGTCCCGCGTCCGCCTCGCGGGCGAGGAGCACGAGGGCGCCCGCCTCGCCGAGGAGCAGGCCGCTGCGGCGCCGGTCGAAGGGACGCACTTCATCACGCGTGAGCGAGCGCAGCGCGTCGAAGCCGCGCATCACGAACCGGCAGAGGATGTCGTAGCCGCCCGCCACCACGAGGTCGGCCATGTCCTGGCGCAGCAGGTCGGCGCCGATCCCGAGCGCGGTGGCGCCCGACGCGCATGCGGTGGACACGGTGAGGACGTGCCCGCGGGCGCCGAGCCAGCGGGCCAGGTTGTGTCCCGGCGCGTCGTAGAGGGCGCCGCGCAGCCGCCGCCGCGGGCCCTCGCCGGCGAGCGCGCGCTCGCCCTCCTCCACGCCGCCCAGCGCGGTGCCCACCACCACCGCCAGCCGCGCGGGCTCCACGTCGGCCGGCCCCAGCGGCACCTGGGCCGTCAGCTCGTCGGCGGCGGACACCAGCAGGCGCGTGGCGCGGCAGTCGGGCACGCCGGTCCAGCGCGTGACGCGCGTGAGCTTCTTGATCTCGCCGCCCCGGCCCACCCGGAGGTCGGCCACCGGGAAGCGCTCGATGGTCGAGATCCCGCTGGCGCCGGTGAGCAGGGAGGACCAGAACGCGTCGAGATCCTGGCCGATGGGCGTGGCCACGCCGGCGGCGAGCACCGCCACGCGCTCACGCCGCGGCACGGGGCGCGCTCCACACGTCGAAGAAGTTGAACCACTGGGTCGGATGCGCGCGCACCGCGCGCTCCAGCGTGGCGACCATCGCCGCCAGCGCCGCGGGCTCCTCGCCGGACTTCACCCAGATGGGCGGCTCGACGGTGATCCGGTAGCGGCTGTCGGCGTCCATGACGCAATACGCGGCCACCACGGGTGCGCCGGCGGCCCGCGCGAGGACGAAAGGGCCGATGGCGAACGGCGCCGGGGCTCCGAAGAACTCCACCAGCGTATCGCCGCGCTCGCCAGTGGGCCGGTCGCCCTGCATGGCCACCGCCTCGTTGCGCCGGAGCGCGGCGAGCAGTCCCAGGGTGGACGTCGCGTGCCGCCGGGTCACGAAGCGCAGCCGCTCTCCCCCCCGCCGAAGGTAACGCTCGAGGTTCGCGTCCTGTTCCCCCGCCAGCACGATGTGGGTGGGCCGGTCGAGCCGCGGGACGAGGAGCCGGCCGCCGAATTCCCAGTTGCCGAGATGCGCGGTGAGAAGAATCACGCCGCGCCCCGCCGCGCAGGCCGCGTCGAGATGCTCCTCCCCCTGCCGCGCCGCCACGTAGTCCCGCAGCCGCTCCGGCGCGCCGCGATTGATGGTGAGGAAGTCGCTGAAGCAGGCGGCGAAGTTGGCGAAGGTCTCGGCGGTGGCGCGCCCGAGGGCGGCCTCGGGAGCGCCGGCGAGCACGCGGGAGAGATTGGCCCGCACCCGCTGGCGCTCCGCCACGAGCCGCCGCCCGGCCAAGCGTCCGGCCAGCCGCGCGGCGCCGAGCCGCGGCCGGCGCGGGAGCGTCCCTGCCACCACGCCGGCGAGACGGTAGTAGGCGAGACGGTTCCATCCGTGTGAGTACCAGTGCGGGCGCGCGACGGAATCGGCGAGCATGAAGACTCTCAGAGGAGCGGGCCGTAGTACATCCGGAAGGCCCGGATGCCCCCCACCTCGGTGTCGAACAGTCGCGTGGCGACGAAGCGCCGGCCCGCGTGGTCGAAGGTGATGATGCCGGGGACGTAGGGATCGTTGGGGTCGTAGACCACGAAGTCCACGTCGCCCGCCGCCGCCACGCGATAGTCGTAGGCGAGCACGGTATGGTTGAGCTCCCAGGTGGGGAAGTTCGTCACCAGCAGCTGCACCGGCCGTTGGGCCCGGATCTCCTCGACGACCAGGCTCGCCACGCCCTCCTGGTGCGCGCCCGTCATCGGGAACACCACGCGCCAGTTCGTCCAGTGCACGATGGTCCAGAACTTCCCGCCCAACCCCGCCTTCACCGCCGCCTCCTCCTCCCGCGACAGGTCGTGCAGCGAGGCGTAGCCCGGAATCACCACGCGCGCGTCGGCGGGCAGCGGCTCGTGCCAGGGCGGGCGGGCGACCACCTGCCGGACCCGCTCCGCATAGGCGGCGGTGTCCAGACGCGGCTGGGTGGGCTCGAAGCGCGCGAAGCGCTGGAACTGGGTCACCGCGCGCACCATCACGAAGCAGTAGTTCGCGTAGAGATCGGGCTTGCCGCGGTTCTTGGTCAAGCTCTCGTTGGGAAAGGCGAAGGTGTCGCGCGCGAAGGCCAGAGTGGGGGCCGGTGCGGGTCCCCGCGCCGCCGTGTCCAGACGTCCAGCCGAGACGCAGCCGGCGGTTGCGAGCACGAGGATGAGGACGAGGAGCCTTGCCGCCACCTTGTGGGCTACCAAGAACTTCATGGTACCGCAGTCATCCCTGGATCGAATAGCCCCCATCCACCGGAATGGCGGTCCCGGTCACGAAGTCTGACGCGGGGCTGGCGAGAAACACCGCCACGCCGGACATGTCATCCATCACGCCCCAGCGCCCGGCGGGTGTGCGCTTCAGCACGGAATCGTGCAGGCTCGCGATCTGCTTTCGCGCCCCCTGGGTCAGCTCGGTGTCGATCCAGCCCGGAAGCACCGCGTTGACCTGGATATTGTCCACCGCCCACGCGGTGGCCATGACCTTGGTGAGCTGCACGATGCCGCCCTTGGAGGCGGCGTAGGCGGGCGAGAAGCGCACGCCGAATATGGACATCATGGAGCCGATATTGATCACCTTGCCCCCGCCCTGCCGCTTCATGTGGGGATAGGCGGCGCGGCTCACCAGGAAGGCGCTGGTGAGGTTGGTGTCCATCACGTGGTGCCACTCCGCGAGGGCCAGCTCTTCCGGAGGCTTCCGCACGTTGGTGCCCGCGTTGTTCACCACGATGTCGATGCGCCCGAAGCCCTCGACCGCGCGCGCGATCAGCGTCTCCACCGATGGCTCGTCGGCCACATCCACGGAGATGGCGGCGGCGCGGACCCCGAGGCCCTCCAGCTCCTTCACCGCGCGGCCGCTCTTGTCCGCGTTGCGCGCCGCCACCACGACATCGCAGCCGGCGGCGGCGAGGCCGCGTGCCATGCCGAGCCCGATCCCGCCGTTGCCGCCCGTCACCACCGCCACCTTCCCCTTGAGGTCAAACAGTGTCACGTGACGTGCCTCCCCCTGTCGTTTCGATCGTGGCGAGCCTTCGAAGGGTAATCCCGGGGCGCCGGGCGAGACAAGGGGCAAATCCGCGGATCGCCGCGCTCACGCTGTGATAGGCCTAGGACGTGGCGACGACCGCGCGCGAGCGGGGCGATCGTGGACGCTGGGGCCTCCTCGCCCTCGTGTCGATGGCGCACGCTCTGGGCGCGATCTCGGTGCTGGCCGTCGCGCCCCTGGCGCCGCTGCTGCTGGAGGACCTCCGGCTCACCCGGACCCAGGTCGGGCTCTTCCTGCCCGCCATCTATCTCGGCGGGGTGCTCATGTCGCTGCCCGCGGGCTGGCTCACCGACCGCCTGGGCGCGCGGCTCACGCTCGCCGCGGGGCAGTGCCTCACCGGGGCCATGATCGCACTGGCGGCGCGCGCGCAGGGGCTGCCGCTCATGCTGGGCTTCCTGTTCCTCGCCGGGCTGGGCTGGGCGGTGGTGAACCCCACCACCGGCAAGGCCATCCTCGAGCGCTTCCCCGCACGCGAGCGCGGCTTCGCCATGGGCGTCAAGCAGACCGGCCTCACCGTGGGCGGCATCGTGGCGTCACTGTCGCTGCCGTCCATCGCGCTGGCCGCCGGCTGGCGCCACGCGCTCACCGTGGCCGCGCTCGCGTCGCTCGCGGCCGCCGCGGCAGTGCTGGCGGGCATGCGGCGCGACGGCACCGGCGCCATCACCACGGGGGTGGGGCGTGCGCGCTTCAGCGAGCTCGGCCGCTTCTTCACCACTCGCTCGCTGCCGGTGCTCCTGGCCTCCGGTCTCGCACTGGGCATGACACAGGCCTCGGTGCTGGCCTATCTCGCCCTCTACGCACGTGAGACGCTGGGCTGGACGGTAGTGGCGGCGGGAGCCTTGCTCGCCATCATGCAGGCGGGCGGCACCGGCGGCCGGCTCGCCTGGGGCATCGTCAGCGACCGGCTCTTCGGCGGCCGGCGCCGGCCCTGCGTGATCATCAACGCATTGATCGGCACGTTCACCTATCTCATCTTCGCCTCCGGCGTCTCCCTGCCCGCGCCGGTCGCGGGGCTCGTGGCCTTCGTCGCGGGCGCGGGCGCCTTCGGCTGGGTCGGGCTCTACCTCGCCCTCGCCGCCGAGGTGGGCGGCCACCGCTACGCGGGGCTCCTCACCGGAGTGGCGGTGTCGTGCGCGTGGTCCGGCGTGCTCCTGGGGCCGCCCTTCTTCGGCTTCCTCCGCGAGGCCACCGGCTCCTATCACGCGCCGTGGCTCGCGCTCGGCGGGCTGTCGCTCGGCGCGGCGGTGGCGCTGTACAGCATCCCGCCCCTGGTAAAACGCGAATAGCTCGACTATCCTCGTGGCACGACCGGCCTCGTGGCACGACCGGCCTCGTGGCACGGCCGGCCTCGTGCCGACGCGGACGTCAACCCTCAGCCCCGGGAGAGCCATCCATGAAAGCCGCCGTCCTCTACAAGGCCAATGAGCCGCTCCAGATCATGGATCTCACCCAGGAAGGCCCCAAGGCCGGCGAGGCGCGCGTGAAGGTCAAGGCCGCCGGCATCTGCCACAGCGACTGGCACATCATGAACGGCGACTGGACCCCGCCCCTGCCCATGGTGCTGGGCCACGAAGCGGCGGGACAGATCGAGGAAGTCGGCCCCGGTGTCACCAACGTGAAGCCGGGCGACCATGTGATCTTCTCCTTCCGCCCGCATTGCGGCCGCTGTTTCTACTGCTCGATCGGCCGCACCATCCTCTGCGACGGCCACACGTCAGCACGTTGGGCAATGCTGGATGGCACGCACCGCCTCCACCAGAACGGCGCCCCCATCAACCAGATGGCGCGCATCGGCACCTTCTCCGAGAAAGTGGTGTGCCCGGCGGAGATGCTGGTGCCGATCCGGCACGAGATGCCGTGGCCGCAGGCCGCGCTCATGGGCTGTTGCGTGCCCACCGGCGTGGGCGCGGTGACCCGGTGCGCCGAGGTGGAGGCAGGCGCCTCGGTCCTCGTGGTCGGCTGCGGCGGCGTCGGGCTCAACGTGGTGCAGGGGGCGCGGCTGGCCGGCGCGGGCATCATCGCCGCCGCCGATCTCCTCGACAGCAAGCTGACCTATGCCAAGGAGTTCGGCGCTACCCACACCTACAACGCGTCCCGCGAGAACGTGGTGGACAAGGTGCGCGAGCTCACCGCGGGACGCGGGGTGGACTATGCCTTCGACGCCATCGGCGGCGAGGCCACCACGCTCCAGATCGTGGACGCCATCCGCCCCGGCGGCACCGCGGTGATCGTCGGCATGGCGGCCATGGCCGTACGGGCGCCGGTGACGCCGTACATGATGGCCCTGCAGGAGAAGTGCTTGAAGGGCACGATGTACGGCTCGGTGCGGCCCGACCTGGACTTCCCGCGCCTCGTCGAGCTGTACATGCAGAAGCGCCTGAAGATCGACGAGCTGGTGAGCAGGACCTACAAGATCGAGGAGATCAACGAGGGGTTCGCGGCGCTGCGGACGGGGCAGGTGGCGCGCGGCGTCGTGACGTTCGATTGAGCCTGACGCCACCGCCTCCGGGCGACGGGGCCGGCGCGCCGGCCCCGTCATGATCCCGCTCGAGGAGATCGTCGAGCGCCCGCCGATCGTGCACGGCGGGGTCGCCACCTGGGGCATCAGCCCCGAGCTGGCCCACTTTCTCGACGCGCACCTGCCGCCGGCCGCCGTCGCCCTGGAGACGGGCGCCGGGCTCAGCACGATCGTCATCCTGCGTCGCGGCGTTACCCGCCACATCAGCGTGACGCCGTATCCCGGGGAGTTCGAGGCGATCCGAGCGTACTGCGCCTCGGTGGGCATCGCGACGGCGAGCTGGGAGCCGGTGACCGCCAGCTCACTGGACTGGCTGCCGTCGGCCACGCTGCCGCCGCTCGACCTGGTGCTCATCGACGGCGCCCACGCGTTCCCGGCGCCGTTCATCGACTGGTACTACACCGCCGAGGCGCTCAAGGTGGGTGGCCTGATGGTGGTGGACGACCTGCAGCTCGTGACCGGACGCATCCTGGCTGACTTCATGCGGGCCGACGCCAAGTGGGACCAGGTGCACCGCGACCACCGCTTCGCCGTCTACCGCAAGCGCGTCCACCCCGTGCGCGACGAGCGCGACTGGCTCGCCCAGCCCTGGGTGGCCAACTCGAACCCGGTCGCCAGGGTGCGCGTCATCCGCGCCGGCCCAGTGCGCCTCGCGCTCTCCTTCGCCGCCCGGGCCTGCGTCCAGCCGTCGCTGATCAGGCGCGCCTTCCGCCTGTGGCTCCGCCGTCCGCCATCCGCTTGACTCGGTAGGGCGCGCGCATCCCCCGCTTGCCGGTGGCCGGTCTCTTGACTATGCTGGCGCCACTCGGTCCTCGAGATGCCCGGTGCGGGGGGTCTCGGGGGCGGGGACCCGTCCATCAGCCCGAGACCGGCATGATCGATCAAGCGATCGTCGATGCCCGATCGCTCCGGGTTGCGGCAGCGACCGCCGCCGCGTCGATCCCCCATGTCCGCCCGCGCATGCGCGCCGCGTCTGCGTTCTGCGCCTCGAACAGGAGGAAGTCCATGTCTAGCCAACTCCGGTCACGGGCCCCGTTTGCGCTGGTGGCCCTCCTCCTCGCGACACTGATCGCCGTCAGTCTCGTCTGGCTGGTCGGCCCGCCGGCCGCCGGGGCCCAGCGCAAGAAGGTCCTCAACATCGCGGCCAAGGAGCCCGACACCCTCG
>Ga0137403_10004241_pt1 | contig 16925 bp, 17 predicted proteins | sample CZOMad2_1_16fung_FD_122057 | JGI IMG/M metagenome (GOLD analysis project Ga0137403, IMG submission 122057) | Vadose zone soil fungal communities from Angelo Coast Range Reserve, California, USA - CZOMad2_1_16fungal (Hybrid Assembly) | ecosystem: Environmental > Terrestrial > Soil > Vadose zone...
AGAGCCGCGTTCGGGCGAGTGGGTGACGGAGCCGCGCGAGGGGCAGCCCACCCCCGCGCCCGCGGCCTCCCAGGGCAACCGCCAGCGTGACGACCACGAGGGGAAGGAGGTGGATCGAGTACCGTCCTTCTTGAAACGCCGGGCCGCGGTACGGCGCCAGCAGGGCCATGCCGAGCGGGTGCGCGAGGAGCGCGAGCGCGACCAGCCCCAGCGCGCGTCCGGCGTGACGCCACGTCAGGACGAGCCCGGGAACGAGCGCGACGGGCAGAAGCCAGTGGGTCGTCGCGAGCCAGATGATCCATTCCGTGAGGAACGCGTACGGCCGTCGGACCCACGTGAGCGCCGCCGGCTCACTGACGCCGCCGAGCCATCCGACGAGCCCGCCCTCGACCTTGGCGGCGGCCGTCGCGGGATACCACGTGCCCGCGGTCGACAGGCTGAACAGGGCGGCGGGCGCCACCGCCGCGATCGTCACGATCGCGAACGTCGCGACCCGGCGGACCGTCACCGGGCGTGCGGCGATCAAGAGCGGGACCAGCAGGAAGGCCTCCGGCCGCGCCAGGATCGCCAGCGCGGCGCACGCGGCCGACGCGAGCAGGCGATCGCGCGCGTGCGCGAGGAGCGCGGCGGCCACCAGGAGCGCGGCGAGCGAAACCTCCATGCCCGAGAGCGCGCCCCAGGCAACCGGCCCCATCCAGACAAGCGCGACCGCCGCCACGAGCGCGACGTCGGGCCGCGCCCCCCAGGCGAGCGCCGCCCGCCGGGTGAGAAGCGCGGCGCCCAGGGTTGCGACGATGCCGAGCGCCTTGGCCATCCCGAGCGAGGGCGAGGCAACGACGGCGCCCGCGGCGAGCAAGAGTGTCCACAGGGGCGCCGTCGATCCGGCGACCGGGGTCCCCGGGTTGAAGGAAAAGCCAGCGCCCGCGGCGAGGTTGCGCGCAAAGTGCAGGTGGATCCACGAGTCGTCGAGAGGGAACCCCAAAGCCCCGGCGATCTGCCGCTCGCGCGTGACGAAGAGGACGAGCGGCAGGAGCGCCGCCGCGACTAGGAGGAGATCATCGCGCCAGCGGCGGGCCCAGACCGCGAGGCCCTCACCGCGGTCTGGCACGCGCGGCGCTGGCGGCGCGGCGGGGAGGCTGCGCGCGGAGGAAGGTGTAATCCTCGTAGTCGACGGGCTCGTTGCCGAGCGGCAGCACGTAGAGGAAACGGCCGTGCGGGATCTCGATCTCGACGAGTCCTTCGGGCCGCACCGTCGTCGGGCTCCAGTGGTCGACGAACCAGACGAGCCGCTCGACGGAGGCCGGCAGATGGATCTCCGTGTCGGGGATCGTCGTCATGGTCGACGACAGGCGCGACGCCCGGAACCCCGGGGTGAGCCCGCCCACCTGAAGCTCGTAGACCGCGTGCTCGGGTAGGTAGAACATCGCGTGCCGGAACCACGGGTACGAGCGGGGATTCCCCTGCTCGGTGATCACCACGGTCGTGTCCCCGGGGTAGAGCCCTCGGATCGAGTCCACGAATCCCTGCACGACTTCCTCGTGCTCGTGGAGCGCGGCGGCGGTCCGGCTGAAGATCCAGTCGAACGCCTCGTCTTGCGCCTGGCGGACCCACGTCGATCGCGGCGTATCGAAGTCTCGAGGCGCCGGCCGCGCCGACACGAAGAACGAGCCGTTGACGAGGACGACGAGCATGACCACGGTGGCCGTGAGGGCTACGCGCGCCCGCGGGTGCCGCAGCGACTCTGCGGCATGCCCGAGCGCGGTCACCAGCACGCGCGAGAGGAAGATCACCAGCGCGGGGAGGAACGTCAGGATGTAGCCCGCCTGACCGAAATGCACGAGCGTGTAGACGAGCACCGGCGGGATCGTCCACCCGAGCAAGAACCACTCCCGCGAGCCCCACCCGCACCGCCGGACGTACCAGACCGCCAGGAGGCTCGCCGACGCCAGCGGGCCAAGCCCGACGAGCACGGACTCCAGCAGATAGCGCGACATGCGCAGGGTGACTTCGAAGGGGCCGCCGACGATCGACGTGGGCTTGACCACCGAGCCGGCCAGCTCCACCGACGCCGCGATGTATCGGTCGAGACCGCCCGCGAGCCAGATCATCGGCAGGAACCAGGTCAGAACCGACCCGGTGAGGATGGCGAGGCCCACCGCGACGACGCGGAGCCGCCGGACGCCCAGCGCCACGCATCCGAGCCAGAGCGGGAACAACAGGATCAGCAAGGTCTGGCGCATCCCGCCCGCGATGCCCAGGTACCACGCGGCGAGATACGCGTCGCTCCGGCTGCCGTTGAGGGCGCGGAAGGCGAAGTACGCGACCGTGGACGCGAAGAGGGCCTCGCCGGCGTAGGTGAGACCGACGGAGCCATAGAACCAGAAGAGCGGACTGACGGCCAGGAGCGCGGCGGCGGCGAGCGCCGTCGTCCGGTCGTAGACCGCCCGGGCGAGGTAGTACACGACGAAGGTGGTCAGGCCGCTGAACGCAACCGCGAGGGCGACGTAGGACGCGGTCGGATCGTCGAGCCACGCGTTGACGATCCGGCCGAGCACGACGTAGAGGATGTAGCCCGGCGGGTGGGGCTGGTGCTTGAGGAGGTCGTACTCACGAAGGGCCAGCGCGAACTGCACCGCGTCCCAGTTGTAGAGCAGACGAGCGCGGTACGGGAGACGCGAGGCGATCGTCAGGAGGGCAAGCGCCGCGGCGAAGGAAAAATCGGAGCGCGAGCCTACGTCTTGTTCTCCTCTGGCTTCTTCGTGGCGGCCGTCGTGTCCTCCGTCTTGGCCTCGTTGACGCCCTTCTTGAACTCCTTGACGCTCGAGCCGAGCGAGCGGGCGAGCTCCGGCAGCCGGTTCGCGCCGAAGAGAATCAGCACGATGACGAGGATGATCAGCAGTTCCTGGTAGCCCAGCCCAAACATGTTCGACTCCTTTCCAACGACGCCCACACCTTACTCCCCCCCTACCCCGCGCGCAAGATGCGCCGTTCCCCCACGCGCGCCGTGACCCGGCGCTGATCGAAGAACTCCAGGAGCGGAATGGCGTACTTCCGGGAAATGCCGAGCAGGTCCTTGATGTCCCCCGGACCGATCTCCTTGCGCTCGCGCAGCAGCGCGACGAGCTTCGTCTGGATCGCGTCGAGGGCGCGGGCGTGGAAGAAGAGCGATTCCTTCACGCGCACGAGCTTCCCGGCCTGGACGAGGACCTGGAAGAGCTCGTGCTCGTCGTCGCCGGCGAGCCCGGCTCGGCCCAGCGCTTCCTCGGCGCTCGGCGGGGCGGCCTCGGCCCGAAGGAAGTCCTCTTCCAGGCGGTCGACGACGCGCTGCTGCTCGGGCGAGAGGCGCACTTCGTGCGAGGCGAGCCGCACCTTGTCACGGTCGGTCTTGACGCTGCCCCCAGCACCGAGCGACGACAGGAGAAACGCGAAGACCCGCTCGTCGGCGCCCCCGGCGCGGCCGCGGAGCTCCTCGCGGGACATCCCGGGCTTGAGCGGGCTCGTCCGGTGGAACGTCGTCAGCGCCTCGACGACGAGCGTGCGCAGCCGGGCGAAGCTGTCGGGATGGATGAACCAGTCGCGATCCACGGCGACCACCCGGCCGGCCTGCTGGAGGCGGTCGAGGAGGCCGCGAAGGCGCTCGGGGCCGAAGGGCACGCGGCCGGCGAGCGTCGCCAGACGCACGCCGGCGGAGCCGACGTGACGCACGTGCTCCTCCAGGACCGCCTCCGGGCTTCCCGTCTGCAGCAGCGAGAGGTGCGCGACCAGGGCGGGCGCCTTGCGCTTGAAGCGCGGGGGATCGACGTCGAGCAGCGTCCCTCCGCCGATCGTCAGGACCGGCGAGTAGGAACGCACGACGAACCGGTCGCCGGGTCGCGCGACGAGCGGCGCTTCGAGGCGTAACCTCGCGAAGGCCGTGTCGCCCGGCGCCAGCTCCGGTCGGTCGAGCAGGAGCACGCGCGCCATGATCTCGCTCGTGCCGACGTGGAATCGCACGCGCGTGCGCGACTTGACCGCGCGCGGCGCGTCCGGCAAGAGCTCGAGCGTCCCGTCGACGAGCAGCGATGGAACGAGCGTACCGGGAAGGCCGACTACGTCGCCGCGCCCGAGCGCGGCCCGCTCGAGTCCCTGCAGGTTGATCGCCGTGCGCTGCCCGGCCCGCGCGGAGGCCACGGCGTGGCCGTGCGCCTGCAAACCGCGGATCTTGGCCTCGGCGCCCTTCGGGTAGACCTCCACGCGGTCGTCCACCGACAGCGCGCCCGCAGTCAGGGTGCCGGTGACGACGGTGCCGAATCCTTTGACGGTGAACACGCGATCGATGGGCAAGCGGGGAAGCTGGTCGGTCCCCCGCGGAGGCACCGCCGCCGCGAGGCCGCGGAGCGCGGCGCGGAGATCGGCGAGCCCCTGGCCGGTCTTCGCGGACACCGGCAGGATCGGCGCGCCCTCGAGGAACGTCCCCCGGACGGCGGCGGCCACGTCCTCCCGGACCAGCTCGAGCCAGTCGGGCTCGACCAGATCGGCCTTGGTCAGCGCGATGAGCCCGACCTTGATGTGCAGGAGAGAGCAGATCGCCAGGTGCTCGCGCGTTTGCGGCATCACGCCTTCGTCCGCCGCGATCACCAGCATCGCCAGATCGATCCCGCCGACACCGGCCAACATGTTCCTGATGAAGCGCTCGTGGCCCGGGACGTCGACGATCTCGATGGTGAGCCCGCCCGGCTCCTCGAGGAACGCGAACCCGAGGTCGATCGTGATGCCGCGGGCCTTTTCCTCGGGCAGGCGGTCGGTATCGGTGCCGGTGAGCGCCTTCACCAGCGACGTCTTGCCGTGGTCGATGTGCCCGGCTGTGCCGACGACGATGTGAGTCGGAGTCGTTTCCGTCATAGGTGCGCGGCCGCGGCGGTCAACGCCTTGGCGAGGACGCTCACTTGCGCCGGCAGCACGGTCCGGCAGTCGAGGAAGAGACGGTCGTGGGTGATGCGGCCGACGACCGGCGGATCGCCCGCCCGCAGCGCCTCGTCGAGCCGCATCGTCGCGGCCGCACTCGTCCCGACGGCGAGCGCCGCGGTCGGCAGCTCGACCGTCGGCAGGGCGCCGCCGCCGACCTTGGCGCGATCGTCGACGACGCTCGCGCCCAGGCGCTCCCGCACGTCCGGGGCGAGGCGCCGCAACACGCGGCGTGCCCGGCTCCGCACCGCGACCAGCGGCTCGGTCAGCATCACGAGCGTCGGCACCGTCTGGAGCGCCGTTCCCGCCTCGTAGGCGTACAGGGTCGCCTCGAGCGCGGCGATGGTGAACTTGTCGATGCGGAGCGCGCGGTTCCACGGGTTCTTCTTGAGCCGCGCGACGACGGCGCGCCGGCCGACGACGATGCCGGCCTGGGGGCCGCCGAGCAGCTTGTCGCCGGAGAAGGACACCAGGTCGACCCCGGAGGCGACCGTCTCCTGCACGGTCGGTTCGTGCGGGAAGCCCCAGGGACGCAGATCGATCAGCGATCCGGAACCGAGGTCCTCCATCACCGGGATCCCGCGCTCGCGCCCGAGCTCCACGAGCTCGCGGGACGAGACCTCGGCGGTGAAGCCGACCACGCGGTAGTTGGAGGTGTGGACCTTGAGGAGAAGCGCCGTGTCGGGCGTGATGGCGTCGGCATAGTCCCGCAGGTGGGTCCGGTTCGTCGCCCCGACCTCCCGCAGCACGGCGCCGCTCCGCAGCATGATGTCGGGGATGCGGAACTCGCCGCCAATCTCGATCAGCTCGCCTCGCGAGACGATGACCTCGCGGCCGTGGGCGAGAGTCTCGAGGGCCAGGAGCACGGCGGCGGCGTTGTTGTTGACCACCAGGGCGTCCTCGGCGCCGGTCAGCCGGTGCAGCAGCGCCTCCACGTGGCTGTAGCGGGAGCCGCGCTCCTTTCGAGCGAGGTCGAGCTCGAGATTCGAGTACGCCGTGGCGACCGCCTCGAGCCGCTCGAGGGCGAGAGGGCTCATGAGCGCCCGGCCGAGGTTGGTGTGGAGCACGACCCCCTGCGCGTTGATGACCGGACGCAGGGAGAATGCACCGGCGCGCCGCGCGCGCTCCACGACGCGCACCACCAGGGTCTCGACGGTCGCCGGCGCAGCCCGCTCGCCGAGGACGCGCGCGCGCTCCTGATCGAGCGCCTCGCGGACGAGCGAGGTCAAGCGAGGCCGGGTGAGCCCGCGCACCTCCTCCTGGCCCATGAGCCGGCGAAGGAGCTGGTCCACCGACGGCAGGCTCCGGAGCGCCGTCGCGCGGTCAGCGCTCACGGAGCGCGGCCTCGACCTTCTGCCGAACGCGGGCGACGACTTCCTGCGCCTCGTGCCGCCACGCTTGGGCCGTCCACTTTCCGTCGCCCGACTGCCGCGCGCGCCGCACGGCGTCCTCCACGAGCCCGGCCCAGAGCTCGTCCAGGTCGGCCGGCGAAAGGCCCTGACCGCGGAGCGCGTGAGTCCACTCGCCGGCGAGGTCCTCGATGAGTCGGTCTCGCTCGGCCGCGAGACGACGCGCCTTTCGGATGAGATCAGCCAGTCGCGACGGCACCGGTTACTCCTTCACCAGCTCGCGCACGGCGTCGAGCAGGTTCGCCTCGAACCGGCCGGTCGACGCGCACTGGTACACGGGCGACGGGCGCAGCTTCCCGCTCGAGCCCTTGCGCTGCATGTGGGTCCGCATCTTCGAATTCACCTGGACCCGGGTCCAGGTGCCGTTGGGCTCGGCGAAGAGCGTGAAGGCCACCAGCGCCTCGCCTTCCAGGAGATCGCTCCCGACACGGCCGCAGTCCGCGTAGACGCCGATCGGCGCGATGAAGTCGTCGGACGCGATGACGCCGGAGTCACGGGCGATCGCCCGGAGCGGTACGTTTTCCCGGGCGAGCGCGCGCACGAGCGCGGACCAGGTCGCGTCGTAGCGCGCGGCGACCTCGGTCTGGTAGGGCGGCGGCGCCAGCGGCGACACGTAGAGTCCGGAGCAGGCGCCGAGCACGACGGTCAGCGTCGCGAGGACGATGAGACGGGTGTACGCGAGGGGTGTCCCGACGGAGGCGCGCGGCGGCATCGTGCCGCTACTTGTGGTGGTCGATGCCACGGTAGGCCTCGATGAAACGCGTGACGCGCCCCTCGTCGAGCTCGTCCAGCGTGTCGATCCGCGTCCACGCCGTCAGCGCGATCTTGTGCTTCATCCCGGGATACGGCGCGAGAATGACGTTCCGGTCGAACCGCTGCACGATCGCCGCGAGCTTCGCGACGAGATCCGGGCACTCGCAGTTGTACTGCACGAGCACGCCGCCGTCCTCCAGGTTGTGCACCTGGAGCTCGCGGACGATCGGCCGCGTATGCACGCCCCACGGCGCGATATACGGAAGGTGCGGTCCCGAGGTCGGCGGATCCGAGTTGTACGGCGTGTGCGGCGAGTCGGCGCTCGCAATGTGCAGATTCCCTTGGTCCGGGAACTGCACCCCCGGCAGGTTCGCCTGCGCGCGGTAGGCGAAGTAGCCGACGACGACCGACGCGAGAACTGCGGCCGCGACGGCGATGACGGTCTTTCGCCGCTGCGGCGTCCGCCGACGCGCCCGTGTCTGCCGCTCGCCCTTGGCCAACTCGCTCCTTTGGCGGAAGCGTATGGGAGTCGAACCCATCGACCGTTTGTCTAGAACGGTCCACCGGATTTGAAGTCCGGGAGGCCCACCGGGTTCCTAGACGCTTCCGACGCGGTAACTATGCCCCGTTTAAGCGACAAAGAGTGTACCATCGGCCACCCAAGGTCCCCGACTGTCACCGTAGACCCCCAGGTCATGGAGAACGCCGCCCACATCAGTGCAATCGTTTGGCTCTATACGCCGGACGGGACGGTCGCCGCGGTAAGGGAGATCTCCCAGCGGATCCGATCCAGCGGTGGGGAACGAGGCCCTCGCCCAGTTCGTCCAGCCGATCCCGAAATGACCGCACGGCTTACCGGGGCGGCGCGATGAACTACCGCGCTCAGGCGGTCGCAACCTCTGCCGCCGGCTTCCTCAGGCGCTTGAGCCCTCGCGGGGCTTCGTCGCGAACGTCCCGATGAGGTGATCGAGATACCGGAGGTCGAGGGGCTTGGGGGCGTAGGAAACGGCCCCCAGCTTCAAAGTCTCGGCGGCCACTGCGCCGTCCGTGTTCGCGGTGAGCATGATGACCGGGATGGTGGGGTCCAGATCGCGCAGGGACGCGAGCACCTGGACGCCGGTCATCCCCGGCATCTCGACGTCCAGGATCACCACGTGGGGACGGGCGCGCGCGACCATCCAGAGCGCTTCGCTCCCCCGTGTTGCCGTCTCGACGACGTAGCGGTTTCCAGGGTTCTCGAGGTATTCGCGGACCGTGTCGAGGAGCTCGGGATCATCGTCAACGAGTAGGATCCGGATCCGCTCGTCTGTCACTGGCGCATTCCGCGCCGCGTTGGTTGCATCATCGCGAGATTCAGCTCTCGAGGCGCTTCATCACCACCGCCGTCTCCACGCTCTGTGCAAGGTGCTCGAAATCGACGGGTTTGGTGACGTAGTCGAACGCCCCACGCGCCAGCGTTCGTTGAGCGAGGGCGGCGTCCGACGTGCCACTGACCATGATGACCTTCACAGAAGGCACTATGGACTGGATCGCAATCAGGGCGTCCGCCCCAGCGAGGCCCGGCATTTCGATGTCGAGGAGCACTACGTCCGGAGGGTCCTCCACGACGGCCCGTAGGGCGTCGGCCCCGCTCGAGACGCTCCGGACTGTGTAACCCTTTAGCGTGGCAAATTCACTCAACGTCTCACGCATGGCCGAGTCGTCGTCCACGACGAGCACCCGCCCCGGTGACGCTCCGCGCGGCGCGGACACCGGCACGGTACCCGGATCGGGCGCCGTAGTTGGCGCTGCACCTGGCCGAGACATGTTCGACTCCGTGAGCGCCGACAGAAGATCGGGCAGACCCACGGGCTTCGCGAGGACCGCTCGAACGCCGAGCAACGACGCCTGGCGGTGCAGGTCGGTGTCCGTCCCACCAGTGACAACAACCACCCTGATGCTCGGATCGAACTTGACGATTCGTTTCAATGCGTCGATCCCGCCGAGCCTCGGCATTGCCAGATCCAGGATGATGGCGTGGGGGCGATTGCGTTTGACCTGGAGGAGCGCCTCGAGCCCGTCCTTCGCCTCAAGCACGTGAAAGCCGTGGAGGCGAACGTACTCACTGAATACTGCACGCAACTCGGCATCGTCGTCGACGACGAGCACGGTCTGCGGGGCGGTTTCCTGAGAAATGGCCTGCTCCTTCGAACATCGTAATCCAGGCGGCGGCCCAGGACCTAACTCAGAACGCTCGGCGCTTCGGGCGGAATCCCGGGACCAAACGCCCTGACTCCCGACTGCCCCGGGGGCGCAGGACGTTGCTGCAACGAACCCTCCAGGGTTGTTGGTTCGTCTCAGGCTCGGCTCTTCCCGATGTCGTAGCCTCGAGGCTTGAGGCAGTCAACAAAGACCTGCCTGCGCTTCTCGGAGTCTGCCAAGCTCCAACCGATGTAGTCTCGGATCGCCTTCCCCACCGTCCCAAGCCCGCTCTCGGCTTCCCGGCGTGCCTGGCTGTCGCAGTCGAGAAAGTCGATCAGTACGCGTATCGGATCATTCGCGGTTGGCGGGCGGGCCATCCGCACGCGCTGCGACGTGGAGCGGACCCCCGGCGTCGCCTCGTATCCCGCCGAGATCATGCAGGCGGCATAGCCGACGGTGACGGACGCAGTCCTCTTCGCCCACTCCTCGCATCGCGCACGGTCGGCTTCGATCTGCGACGCGCCCTGATCTCGGAGCGGCGTCGCCTTGACCCTTGTCTCCGCGGTGCAGCCCGTCACGGTCAGGAGGGCGGCGAGACCGAGCAGACCCTTCCTCATCATCCGCTCCGAGCGTAGCACGCGGGTTCGTGTCTCGAGTCCCTTCCGGCCGACCGTGGGAGACGTGATGTCGGACGGTCTCGGCCCTGCTACGATGGGCCTTGAGGTGACTCCGCTGAAGCGAACGGGGCCACGACCGGGGTGTACGGCGACCTCTCCCTGGGCGCTCGGAGGGCTTTCGATCCGAGGGCTCGGCAAGCGCGTCTATGAGCGGTCCTGGCACGACGAGATTCTCGACCGGGCCGCCGAGCTCTCGTATTACTTCGCGTTCGCGCTTCTGCCGACCCTCCTGTTCCTGACCGTGCTGCTCGGCCTGCTGCCGGTTCCCGACCTCATGCCCCAGCTCATGGGCTACGCCGACCGCGTGCTGCCGGGCGACGCGGCCTCGCTCCTCAAGAAGACGTTGGCGGAGGTCGTCCGCGGCGCGAACGGGGGTCTCCTGTCGGTCGGCGTGCTCGCCGCGCTGCTGGGAGCGTCCAGCGGCATGCTATCGATCATGAAGGCGCTGAACGCGGCCTACGGCATCTTGGACAGCCGGACCTGGTGGCGGAAACGCCTCATCGCGATCGCGCTGACCGTCGTCCTCTCGCTCTTCACCGCCACCGCGCTGCTCCTCCTGGTCTTCGGTGGCCGCCTCGGAGAGGCTGTCGCGGACTGGGTGGGCCTCGGTCCGGTGTTCACGCTGGCCTGGAGGCTGCTCAGGTTACCCGTCGTGATCCTCCTGGCCCTCACCGGCCTGACGCTCGTGTACTATCTGGCCCCGGCGGTGGAGCGCGTCTGGTCCTGGATCACGCCAGGTTCCACCTTCGCGGTGGCCTCGTGGCTCTTGATGTCTCTCGGGCTTCGCCTCTACGTCGGATACTTCGGCTACTACAACGCGACCTACGGCTCGATCGGCGGTGTGATCTTGCTGATGCTCTGGCTCTACTGGAGTGGCGTGGCGCTGCTGCTGGGCGCGGAGATCGATTCGACGATCGGGCGGGCTGGCGCCGAAGGCGCCACCGAGTCCGAGAGCCGCGTGGCAGCGCTCGCCACGATCCCGCGCGACGCCTAGCCGCTCCCTCCCGCGAGCGGCGGAAAGATCGTCACGATGTCACGCGCGGTGAGCGGCGCCTGCGATCCGATGTCGCGACCGTTCACGAGCACGACCCGCGCGAGATCGGGCGGGATGCCGAGGCGGCCGGTGACGTCGGCAACCGTGCCTCCGTCGGGAATCTCGAGCTCGGCGACGCCGTCGCGACCGTGAGGGGGGAGAAATACGGCGAGGGTGGCGAAGAGGCGGACCTGGACCCTCACCGGAACCCGCCCTGTCCGGCGAGCTCGACGGAAGGGCTCAGAACCGTGACTCGTAGCCGATCGCCCGGGCGAATCGCGTCGCCGTTCTCGAGGTTGTTCCAGCGAACGACGTCGCTGGTCGACACCCCATAGAGCTTGGCGATCGAGCTCACGGTGTCCCGCGCGCGCACGACGTGAACGTCGGCCCCGCCGGCCGCGCGCCGCCCCGCGCCATTCGCGGAGGCGACCTTCTGGCGAGGCGCGACCGCCGCCAGGACGCTCTCCCGTGTGCCCGCGGGTACGCGCACTTGCCAGGTCATACCGGGAGGAGTGACCCCGCGTATCAAGACGGCATTGAGCGAGCGCAGCGTCTGCGCCGGGATTCCGGTGCTCGCAGACAGCTTCCGGAGCTCCGTGGAGGGCGGAACCGTCACCCGTTCGACGTCGGGCATCGTCGCCTGGCTCGGCTCGAACCCGAACTGGCCGGGGTCGCGTCCAATCATCCTCGCGGCCTGAATGGCCGGGACGAAATCCTTGGTCTCGCGCTTCAGGAATCGGGACCGTGTCAGGTCCCAGAAGTCCCCGGAGCCGGTGGCGCGCATCGCCTTGTCGACCTTCACCGCGCCGGCGTTGTAGGCCGCCTGGGCGAGCTCCCAGGAGCCGTACCGTGCGTGCAGGTCGCGCAAATACGCGGCGGCCGCCACGGTGGACTTCTCGGGATCGAGGCGCTCGTCCACCCAGCGGTCGACACGCAGGCCGTAAAGGCGCGCCGTCGGCGCCATGAACTGCCAGAGCCCCTTCGCGCCCGCTCGAGACACCGCCAGCGGATTGAACCCGCTCTCGATCATGGCCGTAAAGGCCAGCTCCTCGGGAAGCCCTTTCGCCCTGAAGACGTCGTAGATCATTCCGAGATACCGCCCGGACCGACGGATCCAGAGCCCGACGACATCGCGATGATTGGAGGTGAAGCGGTCGACGAAGAGCTTCACCTGCTGATTCATGACCACGGGGTACGTCGGGACGCCTACGAGCTGGAGCCGGAATGACTGGAGGCGGGAAGATTCCGCAAATGCGTACGCCCAGGGATCGAAGTCATCCGGCACCCAGACCGACGAGTCTACCTGGGAGCCGGGCTCTTCGCTCTTCGGTTCGACGGACGGACTGGGTCGCACGAGGTCGCCCGTGGGTGGTGCAACGCTGGAGACCTCGACAGAGTCGGACGGAATCGATTGCGGTTCTGCGCCAGCGGGCCACGTTGCGCCCGGCGTCAAAATAGCCGTGAAACCGGCTATCAAAAGCGGAAAAGCGGCTCGAATCGCCATAGTAAGAGGGAACTAAGTCGTTTGTATCACGTGTCGCCCAAATCGGTCAACGGTGATGCGGAGCGTCGCACCGAAGCACGACAAACTTGAATATCCGCTAAATTTCCTGCACATTTAGACTAAGAATAAATGCCGGTCAGAAGACGTCCTAAGGGCCGTAGGAAGTTCTCTCCAACCCAAACTCGCAGTGGAGGAGTGACCAACGTGAAGAGATCTGTGGCGCTACTTATTGCAGTGGTTCTCGGGATCGGGTTCGCCGGGCTTGCCGTTGCTCAGACGCCAGCCCCCGCTCCAGCCCCCGCGCCGGCGACGACCCCGGCGCCGGCGCAAAAGCCCGCCGAAACGAAGCAAAAGTCGGCTGATATGAAGAAGACGAAGAACGCCCAGGGCACTGTGAAGTCGACGTCGCCTGACAGTGTCGTGGTGGCGGGCAAAGAGAAGTCCAAGGACGCCGAGTGGACGTTTGCAGTCGATTCGAAGACCGCGATCAGGAAGTCTGGAAAGGCGATCACCGCGGCCGATCTGAAGGCCGGTGATCAGGTCCACGTCCGGTACATGGACCACGACGGAAAGGCGACTGCCGTCGCCATCCAGGTCAAGCCGGGGGCGGCTGCGGCCAAGGCCACAGCTCCTGCCGAGAAGAAGTAGCGTCCTTTGAACGCCGGACGTCGGCCTCAGCGGCCGGCGTCCGGCGCTCGCTCTTCGACGACCCCTGAGAACCAAGCACCCCTCTCCGTCAGTTCCACGTTCGCCGAGCTCCCGCTGGAAACCGTGATCTCACGTAGCCACACCGTCACCCGCTGATAGCCCGTCAGTCGGGTTGACGGCGCATAAACGCCGCGCTGCTTCGAGGCGGCCCCGGCCGCATGCTTGTCAGTTTTGACAATATGAGTTGCGATGAGCAGCCAGTCTCCAGCGGGCAAGTCGGCCACCGAAAAACGTCCGCCGGCGTCGACCACCGTAGCCTTGACCAGATCGGCCGCTCCGGATTCCCACAGCTCCTTTTCGTACGCTCGGCGGACCATCAGGATTGCCGGCGCCGCCGCGCGGTAGTCGTTGGCCGAGGTACGCGCCGTCTGCTTGATCTCCTCCAGTTTTCGGAGCACTTCGGCCGAGCGGGGCAGGAGGATCACGGCAGCCCCTGCGAGCGGCTGGTCGGCCATCTCGGGCCGTCGGCGTTCCTCGTACACTCGGCCCGTCACGGTCCCGATCGCACCCGCGGCGGCCGCGGCTCGATAGGGGTCGGTGCGGATCTCGACGGCCTGGACCGACGCGATGGCCGTGAAGAGCAGCCCGAGGGCCAAAACGCGTTCGATCATGATCCGTGCCCGCTCGAGGCGGCTGGCTCAGTGCGCCAGCGATTGTGGACCCACAGCCACTGATCGGGGGCGGCGCCGATCGCCGCCTCGATCTCGGCCGTGCAGCGTTGAGTGAGCTCGGCGACAGCCCGCTCGGTGTCGCTCGCCGCGTCCACGGGCAAAGACGGATGGATCACGACCCGGTGCCGCCCGACGCTTTCTCGGTAGATGAAGATCGGCACGACCGGCGTCCGCGTCCGCACGGCCAGCACTGCCAGGCTCTTCGACGTCGAGGCCGGCCGCCCGAAGAAAGGGACGAAAACGCCCTCACGCCGGGAGGCGTTCTGATCCAGGAGTAGCGCGACCATCCGGCCGCGCCCGAGGGCACTCAGCACCGGCCTGAGCGCGCGGCGCTTGTCGATCAGCTCGATCCCGGACTGCCGCCGCAGCCGGTCCGCCAGCACGTCGAGCCAGGGCGCGTCGAGCGGCCGCACGACAACCGTCGTCGGGACGCCCGTAAGCCGGTGCGCCAAGGCGAGAAGCTCCCAGTTCCCGAGATGGGCCGTGAGGACGAGCGCTCGACCGTGCATCCCCATCGCATCCTTCAGGTGGTCCAGGCCTTCGAGGGTGATTCCCGCAAGTGTCCGCTCCGAGGGCTCGGTCAGCGCCGCGCACAGCTCGATGAACATCAGGCCGAGGTGCTGGAACGACGCCCGGCAGACTCGGCGACGATCGGTCGCGGGAATACGCGGAAAGGCTCGCTCGATGTTTGCGAGCGCCATGCGGCGGCGGCCAGCGAGCGCGACGAACGCAAGGTCACCGATCCGGCGGCCCAGCCAGGCCGCCGGCCGCCGGGGCAGCCACGCGACGGCGGTCGCGAGGGCGGAAAGAATCAGACTGACCGCCGCCGACGCTCCCGGACGATCTCGACGACGATGGGGATAACGGACAGGACGATCACGACGGCGACGACGATGTGGACATAGTCACTGATGTTCGGAATCACCCGACCGAGGAGATAGCCCGCCCATGTCATGCTGGTCACCCACCCCACGCCGCCGGCGACATTGTAGGAGAGGAACCGTCGATATTCCATCTGGCCCACGCCCGCGACGACCGGCGCGAAGGTCCGGATGATCGGCACGAATCGGGCGATGACGATCGTCTTCGCTCCGTGCCGCGCATAGAACGCCCGCGTCCGTTCGATGTGGCGGGGGTTGAACAGGAGCGACTTCGGTCGCGTGAAGAGGCGCGGGCCCAGACGGGCACCGATCGCGTAGCCCACACTGTCGCCCGCGACCGCGGCCACGATGAGGAGGGCGTTGAGCCACCAGATGTTGAGCCCGCCCGTCGACGCCACGAGGCCCGCGGTGATCAGGAGCGAATCGCCGGGAAGGAAGAAGCCGACGAGGAGTCCGGTCTCGGTGAAGACGATCCCGACCAGGACGAGATAGCCGCCCCAGCGGACTAAGTCGTCGAGCGAGTAGGCCCCGCTGAGGACGCCGGAGAGGAACTCCACCAGACGCTACTTGCTTCGCGCGACCGCGCCCATGCGCCCCGCCGGCGCGCTCGCCGCCGGCTCGCCGCTCCGAATGCGCATGGCATAGAACGAGCGCCAGACGAACACGACCGACAGCGCGAAGAAGACGGCGGCCAGGCCGCGGCTCAGCAGGGGCCCGCTCTTAGCCGTCAGCGTGACCGCGAGCTCGACCGCCAGGAGACCGAACAGCGTCGTGAACTTGATGACCGGATTCATCGCAACCGAGGAGGTGTCCTTGAACGGGTCGCCGACCGTATCGCCGATGACGGTGGCCGCGTGGAGCGCCGTGCCCTTTTCTTTCAGATCCACCTCGACGATTTTCTTGGCGTTGTCCCACGCCCCGCCCGCGTTGGCCATGAACACCGCCTGGTAGAGCCCGAAGAGCGCGATCGACATCAGGTAGCCGATGAAGAAGTACGGCTCCAGAAACGCAAAGGCCAGGGTCGAGAAGAACACGGTCAGGAAGATGTTGAACATGCCCTTCTGCGCGTACTGCGTGCAGATCTCGACCACCCTCTTGCTGTCGGTCACCGAGGCCTTGGTCGCGCCCTCGAGCCTGATGTTGGCCTTGATGAACTCCACGGCCCGGTACGCACCCGTCGTCACGGCCTGCATCGAAGCGCCGGTGAACCAGTAGATCACCGCCCCACCCGTGACGAGCCCCAGAAGGAAGGGCGGATGGAGGAGCGAGAGCTTGTCGAGGTTCTGCGTCAGGCCGTGGGTGAGCACGACGATGATCGAGAAGATCATCGTGGTGGCCCCGACGACCGCGGTGCCGATCAGCACGGGCTTGGCCGTTGCCTTGAAGGTGTTGCCGGCCCCGTCGTTCGCCTCGAGCAGGTGCTTGGCCGTCTCGAAATTCACGTCGATGCCGTGGTCGCGCTTGAGCGCCTGCTTCACGTTCGGAACCTGCTCGATGAGGGACAGCTCAAAGACCGACTGGGCGTTGTCGGTGACGGGGCCGTAGGAGTCCACCGCGATCGTCACCGGCCCCATGCCGAGAAAGCCGAATGCGACCAGGCCGAACGCGAAGACGGCCGGCGCGACCATGATCGCCCCCAGCCCGGCCGTGCTGACCGTGTACGCGATCCCCATCAGCACCACGATGACCATGCCGAGCCAGTACGCGCTGAAGTTCCCGGCCACGAGTCCCGACAGGATACCGAGCGACGCGCCGCCTTCCCGCGCCGACGTCACCACTTCGCGGACGTGGCCCGACTCGGTCGAGGTGAAGATCTTGACCAGCTCGGGGATGATCGCGCCCGCCAGCGTTCCACAGGTGATCACGGTCGAGAGCTTCCACCAGAGGGTGCCGTCACCCAGATCGGGGATCAGCTCCCATGACGCGAAGTACGTCATGAGCACGGAGATGATCGACGTGATCCACACGAGCGAGGTGAGCGGGGCTTCGAAGTTCATCCGGGTCGCGGCGCCGTACTTCGCGCGGGCCACCACCTCGTTGAGGAAGTACGACACTCCGCTCGCGACGATCATGAGGACGCGCATCGCGAAGATCCACACCAGGAGCTGCACCTGCACGGCCGGCTCCTTCACCGCGAGCAGGATGAACGAGATGAGGGCCACGC
>Ga0137403_10004242_pt1 | contig 16924 bp, 8 predicted proteins | sample CZOMad2_1_16fung_FD_122057 | JGI IMG/M metagenome (GOLD analysis project Ga0137403, IMG submission 122057) | Vadose zone soil fungal communities from Angelo Coast Range Reserve, California, USA - CZOMad2_1_16fungal (Hybrid Assembly) | ecosystem: Environmental > Terrestrial > Soil > Vadose zone...
GAACGATGCAGCGGCCGGCAAATAAGAAAGCATTGGTTGCGATCGATCTCGGGGCGCAGAGCTGCCGCGTGTCACTTTTGCGCTGGGAGCGCGGCGTGCCGGATGGGCGCGTTGTGCACCGGTTCCCCAACGGGCCGATCGCAGAGGGGCGAAGTTTGCGGTGGGATATTCGACGAATCTTTGTCGGAGTCGTTGAAGGGCTGCGAGCTTGCGCAGCGAGCGCGCCGGAGGGAATTGCGTCGATCGCGGTTGATGGCTGGGGCGTGGATTATGCCCGGCTAGATGCGGCGGGGCAACTGATTGGCAATCCGTTTTGTTACCGAGATGAGCGAAATATCTCCGCGATGAATGAGATTTATTCGCGGATTTCCGCGGATCGGTTGTACGAGTTGACCGGGATACAACATCTTCCGTTCAACACAATTTTTCAGCTGCATGCGGATGCTCGGGCGGGGATCGATCCGCAGTCGCGCTGGCTGAACCTGCCTGAATACATTACGCACCTGCTGGGAGGAGACCCGGTTGCAGAATTTACGAACGCGACGCATACACAACTGGTGGCGCTGGAGACGCGCGATTGGTGCGAGGAAATTTTTGCGGCGACGCAACTGTGTCGAACCGCGGCGCCAAAGATTGTTCCAACCGGCACGATAGTAGGGAAAATCCGGCACGAATTGAATCGGTTGAAAGAGTTGGGCGATACAACTCTAATTGTTCCGGCATGCCACGATACGGCATCGGCGATTGCGGCGATTCCCACGAGCGGCGACGACTGGGGGTTCATCAGCTCAGGCACGTGGTCGCTGGTCGGCGTGGTGCTCGACGCTCCAAACATTTCCGCCGATGCCAAGAGAATGAACTTCACGAACCTGGGCGGCGCGGGCGGGAAAATTTGTTTTCTCAAAAACGTGAATGGGATGTGGCTGCTGCAACAATGCGTGGAAGATTGGGCTCGGACGGGGCAAGCGTGGACTGTCGAAGAATTGATTCGGAGTTGCGAGCGCTTGCCTGCGCCGCAAATGTTTTTTGATGTGGACGATCCAGTGCTTATGCTGCCCGGCGATATGCACGGCAAAATCAACAGACAGATGGAAGCGGCCGGATTTCGTGCCTTTGCGATGAACGAGCGCGACATTCCGCAGATGGCCAATGCGATATTTCACAGTCTGGCGAAACGGTATGCGGATGTGCTCGCCGCGGTTTCTCGAATCATCGGCAAGCAGTTGAAGCGGCTTTTTGTCGTGGGCGGCGGCGGCAAGAACGCATATCTCAACCGGCTGACGGCGGAGAGGTCGGGCCTGGAAGTAATCGCGGGGCCGAGCGAATGCACGACGATTGGAAATTTTGCGATTCAATTGGCAGCAATGGAATCGGGCGGCGCGAATCCAGGTGGAGTGACTGCCGAGCGCGTGACCCATTACGCGGAGATGCTGGCGACGCAGACGGCGAACTCTGAAATGTAATAGAGTTCGGGCGCGATGATGGCGTAACGTGTTCCGCGAGATGATGCAGGGGAGAGAGTTATGAAAGACCGTCTGGTGGAAAAGGCGTGGCAGGCGCTCGACAAGCTCAAGATCGAGCTGCCGTCCTGGGGTTTTGCGAATACGGGCACGCGATTCGGCAAGTTCATCCAAGCGGCGGCAGCGACGACGATCGAAGAAAAATTCAGTGATGCGGCGCAGGTGCATTCGTCCACCGGCGCTTGTCCGACTCTTGCGTTGCACGTGCAATGGGACCTGCCAAATGGCTTGAAGGATGTTGGAGAAGTGGAGCGGCTGAGCCAAAAGTTCGGCGTGCGACCGGGATCGATCAATCCGAATATGTTTCAGAATCAGGAGTACAAGTACGGCTCGTTGGGGAATCCCGATCCGGCGATTCGAAAGACCGCACTGCGGCATATTTTGGATTGCGTGGGGATTGCTGAGGCGCTGCATTGCCGCGACGTGGCGCCGTGGTTTGCGGACGGTTCAAATTATCCGGGCACACAAAATATGCGGCAGCGCATTGCGTATTTCGAAGAAGGACTACGGGAAATTCACCGCTCATTGAAATCTGGGCAACGGCTGCTCATCGAGTACAAGCCGTTCGAACCGGCTTTTTATCACACGGACATTGCGGACTGGGGCATGGCTTATCTGCTGGCGAAAGAGGCGGGGCCGCAAGCGTTTGTGCTGGTTGATACCGGGCACCATTATCAGGCGCAGAACATCGAACAGATCGTGGCGTGGTTGCTTCATCACAAGATGATTGGCGGATTTCATTTCAATGACCGCCGCTATGCGGATGACGATTTGACGCTTGGTTCAATCGATCCTTACCAGGTATTCCGGATTTTTCATGAGATTCACATGTTCGAATGGGAGAAGGGAACCGCTGCGGACATCGCGTACATGGTGGACCAGAGTCACAACCTGAAAGGAAAAATTGAGGCGATGATTCAGACGGTCTGCACTGCGCAGGAACTTTACGCGCGGGCGGCGATGGTCGACCACGAGCGGCTGGCCGGACTTCAGCAAAGTTGTTCGCTGGTGGATGCGGAAGAAACGTTGCGCGGCGCTTTTTGGACAGATACGCGATCAATTGTAAAGGAGTGGCGAAAGTCGAAGGGCCTTCCCGGCAATCCGCTGCTGGCGTTTCGAGAGAGCGGCTACCTGGAGCGTGTTACGCGGGAACGTGGCGCCAGAAATTCCGGGGCGAGCGCCAGTTACGCCTGAGGATTAGGACGCCTGCCCCATCGCGAATAAAAGCGTAGCGCGAGTAAACGCCGGCCAGCGAGCCTTCTCACGTCCCTAGTCTTTTTCTACTATTGTTCGACTTGCCTCAGAACCTCTAAAGTTTCGGCCACTGTTACCCAAGAACAGTCGAGAGCGTGTCCATTCGTTAGTCGTGCCGCCAATCGAAGCCGATTGAGGCGGAAGGTATTTGTACCCGGGGGATCGTAAGCGATGCGAAAAGGCTTTTTCTATGTGTTATTTGCTGGCGCGCTGGCGCTGCCTGCGGCGGGCCAAAGCAACTATGGCGATATCAGCGGTACGGTAAGGGACTCGCAACATTTGCCGGTAGCGGGGGCCACGATTCAGCTAACGGCGTCAAGCACACTGGCCGTTCGCCGCATCACTACAAATAACGACGGACACTTTGAAGCGCCTGCGCTCTTGCCCGATGAATATGAAATCAAGACCGAGGCTTCCGGATTTGCGCCGACCGTGGAGAAAGTTCGCCTCGAAGTCGGCCAAAGAATGGACATCGAGATTAAGCTGAGCCTCGGTTCGCTGAAAGTGGATGTGACAGTGTCCGCCACGGGCGAGACGCTGCACACGACGGATGCAAGCGTGGGAGAAGTCGTCGAGCCGAAGTCGATTCGAGAACTTCCTTTGAATGGCCGCATGTTGATTGACCTGGTTCTGACTGTTCCAGGGGCGCATGTTGGATTTGGCGCGCAGACGGGGGCGACGAATCCGCTTTATTGGCGGCCGGGCCAGCGGTCTGCGGTAGTGATTGGCGGTGCGCGGCCCAACGCCAATTTTTTTCTTTTGGATGGAGCGACGAACACCGATCCGACGTTCAATACGCAGAATCTGAGTCCTTCACCGGATGCGGTTCGAGAATTTCAGGTGGAAACGAGCAGCTACACGGCGGATATGGGCGGAGCGGGCGGCGGGCAAGTCAACATCGTCACGCACTCAGGCTCCAGCCAATATCATGGCACTGCTTATGAATTTCTGCGAAACGGCGCGATGGACGCGAGCACGTTCGCGTCGATGGGAAACAATCACCTGGTGCAGAATAATTTTGGCGGTTCGTTTGGCGGGCCGCTTTGGGGTAAGAGCACATTTATTTTTGTGAACTATGAGGGGCTTCGGCTTTCCCAGGCTGACGCGGAAACTCTGACTGTTCCCACTCCCGCCGAAATTCAGGGCGACTTCAGCACGAGTGGCGTAAAGATCTACGATCCCACCACGGCTGTACCGAATCCTTCTTACAACCCAACTTTGCCGACGAATGCTTCTAACTTTCCATATACACGCTCGCAGTTTCCCAACAACATGATTCCGACGGACCGGATCAATCCGCTGCTGGAATCGTTTTTAATGCGGTACCTCCCGACGCCGAACATGACGATGGGCGCCGGGCCGGACTCGAATAATTATCTCGATGTGCGGAACGAGACGCATTTTCAAAACCAGGGCACGGTTCGCATAGATCACAATTTTTCCAGCGGCGACTCTTTGTTCGGCCGCTATTCGATCGGGTCGGAATATGGCTTCTCGCCGAGCAATGGTTCTACGGCGACCACGGAGAACTTGCCGGGCTTTGGCGCTAACTTCGACAATCTTTCGCAGCAAGCCGTGATTTCCTGGAACCACATATTCACAGCGGAGAAAGTGAACACGCTTTCCGTTGCCGTCTCGCGGTTGTCGATGGACCACACTTCCCAGAACGATGGGGTAAACGACATTGTGAGCCAGCTTGGCATTACAGGCATCGGCTTCGGCGGCAAAGACGCGTGGGGAGCGCCGTGGTTTGCGGTGCAGGGCTATGCCGGTATCGGGGATACCTTCGCTGCAACGCCGATGCATGCGTGGGACACCATGTTTGAAGTTCGCGACATGTACGCGTGGCAGCATGGCAAGCATGCCATGAAATTCGGCGGCGATTTTCACCGCTATATCTGGCCGATGTGGGGCTTCTTTCAGAACCGAGGCTTCTACCAGTTCACGACCGGATATACGACGGAATTCGGATTCAACAACGGCACGGGTTCCGGCCTCGCCAGCATGCTACTTAGCCTTCCCGCCGTAAAACAGCGGCAGGCGGGCATTCCGCAAATGGATCTCCGCGCGTGGGGCACTTCGATTTTTGCCGAGGACAGTTGGCGGATGACGCCCAACCTTACCGTGAACTACGGTTTGCGCTATGAGTACGGAAGCCCGCTCTACGACACGCAAAACACGAATTCCAATCTGATCTTTTCGGATGGCACTCCGTCCGTTTTCATTGGCGGGCAGCTCGGCTACCCAAATGGTTTGCTTTTTTCGAACAAGCACAATTTTGCGCCGCGCATTGGCATCGCGAGGAATTTTCCGAAGTACGGGATAGTGCTGCATACGTCGTACGGAGTGTTCTTCACGCCGGTCGATATGAACACGTGGTGCAATCAGCGGCACAACGTGCCGTACGTGTTTCCCGAGACGCAGCAAGCCGACAACTTCACGCCGCCGGCCGCTCTGTTCAATACGGGCTTCAACTTTGGCACTCCGGTGCTGGGCACGGGCGCGCTCCCGGCCACCACCGTGAGTTTTACGGCGTTCGATCCGCACTCGCCTTCGCAATACGTCCAGCAATGGAATTTCTCGTTGCAGAAAAGTCTCGGGCGGGACACGTCGCTAGAAGTCGGGTATCTCGGCTCGCGCGGTTTTCATTTGCAGCGCGCGCACCTGATCAACAACACGTTGCCTGGTCCGGGCCCGCTTGGACCCCGCCGCCCGTTCAAAACGCTTACATTTGTCGACGGCACTGAACTCACCCCAAGCAGTACTGACGCCGTCATTCAGAGCGAAACATTTCCGGTCAGCACGATCAACCTGCTGGAAAACAGCGCGCAGAGCTGGTACGACGGCGGCTACGTCAACCTGCGCCGGCGGTACTCGCATGGGCTGAGTTTTCTGGCCAATTATACTTTTTCGAAAGATCTTTCGAACGCGCCCGACTTCCGTTCGCCGATGGATGAGTCCGCCATTCCTCAGGACAATCGCAACCTGGCATTGGAAAAGGGACTCAGTTGCGATACGCGGCATCGTTTTGCGATCAGCTCTGTCTATGACATTCCCGCCTATCGCCGCGCCGAATTTGCGCGGCTGCTCACGCAAAACTGGCATCTCTCCGCGATTTATCAGTTTCAGACGGGCATGCCGTTTACGATATCTGTTTTTGGCGATACGGCGAATTCCGGAACGGTACTCGGCGAGAATCCCATCCGCGCGAATGTCACCGGTCAGCCGATTTTCGGCGCCGGCACGCACACGGCAGATGAATGGTTCAATCCCGCTGCGTTTGCGGCGCCGCCGGCTTTCACCTATGGCAATGTAGGGCGCAATACTCTTTACGGACCATCGACGCGTACATTGGATTTGGCGCTCGCACGTTCCTTCAATTTCACGGAGCGCCTGGCATTTCAGCTCCGCGCGGAAGCGTTCAATGCCCTCAATCAAGTTAATCTCGGCACGCCGAACCGGTTTGTGAACACGCCGCAATTCGGGACCATCACCATGGCAATGACGCCTGGCCGCCAATTGCAATTGAGTGCGCGGATGTCGTTCTAACTGTTCGCGGAATCGCTATCCCCGCCAAATATTTTTTGCTGCCAGATTTCGTTACGAGCCGTACACTATTGGGGCCATCCCGCTTGGCATTCCTCTAGTGTTTTAAATTTCGCTCGAAGGAGCTTCTTGATGAGTGGCGTCAGAGTCCTCGTTGGTACGCGCAAAGGCGCGTTCATCCTTACCTCGGACGGCAAGCGCGAAAAGTGGAATGTCAGCGGACCGCATTTCGCGGGCTGGGAGATTTACCACGCCAAGGGATCGACGGTCGATCCCAATCGCGTGTACGTTTCGCAAACGAGCGGGTGGTTTGGACAGGTGATTCAACGTTCCGACGACGGTGGGAAGACCTGGTTTCAGCCGGGAACGCCGCCGGGCGAAGAGACTGGTCCGGGCGGAACGCCAAAAGGCGAGAGCAACAAATTTGTTTACGACGTCTCCTCCGAAACCGGCAAGCCGCTGACAACACATCAATTTTATGATGGCACGCAACACCCTTGGGAGTTCAAGCGCGTCTGGCACCTTGAGCCGTCCTTGACGGAACCCGAAACCGTTTTTGCCGGTGTGGAAGATGCCGCGCTCTTCAAATCCAAAGATGGCGGCAAGACGTGGAGCGAACTTTCGGGACTGCGCGGCCACGGAACCGGGCCGAAGTGGCAGCCCGGCGCGGGCGGTATGTGTCTTCACACGGTCATTCTGGATCCCAGCGACCCGAAGCGTATCTATATAGCTATTTCCGCGGCAGGCGCATTCCGAACCGATGATGGCGGAGCGACATGGAAGCCGATCAACAAGGGCCTTCATTCACTTTATATTCCTGATCCCACGGCGGAGGTTGGGCATTGCGTGCATCATGTCGCGATGAACCCGAAGCGGCCGGGCGTGCTGTTTATGCAAAAGCACTGGGACGTGATGCGCAGCGACAACGCGGGTGATTCGTGGACCGAAGTCAGTGGAAATCTGCCAACCGATTTTGGATTTGTGATTGACGTGCACGCTCATCAGCCGGAAACGATTTACGTTGTTCCGATCAAGAGCGATTCTGAACACTTTGTGCCCGACGGAAAACTTCGCGTTTACCGCAGCAAGACCGGCGGCAACGAATGGGAAGAATTGACCAAGGGGCTGCCGCAGCAGAATTGTTACGTCAACGTTCTGCGCGACGCTATGGCCGTTGATTCGCTCGACGACTGTGGCGTTTATTTCGGCACATCTGGGGGACAGGTGTATGCCTCTTCTAATGGGGGCGATACCTGGAGCGCTATTGTCCGCGATTTACCCGGTGTGCTTTCGGTTGAGGTCCAGACACTCAAATGATTCGCGTCGTTCTTCCACAACATTTACGCACGCTGGCGCACGTTGGCAGCGAAGTGCAAATCAGCGTTACGGGACCAGTTACACTGCGGGCAATTTTGGATGCTATCGAAGCCGAATATCCGATGCTGCAAGGCACGATTCGCGATCACACTACGCAGCAGCGCCGTCCGTTCTTGCGTTTCTTCGCTTGTGGCGAAGATTTGTCGCTCGAATCTCCGGATACGCCGGTTCCGCCGGAAGTCGTTGCCGGCGCCGAGCCGTTTCTGGTGATCGGCGCTATCGCTGGTGGCTGAGGCCTAAGGTTCTGCGGTGCTGCAAACCGCTAACTATTTTTCGGTCGAGAGGCTTCGGCATTCCGCCAGACGTCCCGCTACGTCGCCTTCATTTCCAACGCGGAAGACGCTTGGGCTGATTCGCGACGCGTTTGGAATTTTTCGCCAATACTCCAGGCTCTTGCTGTACGCCTGCTGTGCTTCTCCGACAGTTTTATGGCGGTCCTCCGCGGACTTGGCAAGCTTTGCCTCCGCCAACACCGCGTCACCGAAACCGGAGTGAGCGTCGGCCGCCACGTAGTAGGCGGGCACATCTTGAAGGGACTCCGCTAACGATGGCGCTGCCGTGTCGAGGGCTGCTTGAAACGCCGACTTGGCTTCTCCAGATTTCCCTAACTGGAGCAGCGTTCGGCCCGCTCTGATCTGGCTCTCGGCGAGCTCGCAACGAAACTCATCGTGAAGCGGTTTGCCCGGAGGAGCTGCCAATTCGGCGGAAGCCGTCCGAAACTGCTGCAGCGCCGCAGGCAGATTCCTGCGACCCAACTCAGCTTCACCGAGCCACAAGTGCATTGCGCCCTTGCCCAGCGGCACATCTGTGGAAACACCGGGTGCTTCGTAGACTTTCAGGGCGTGCTGAATATTCGCGGCTGCTTCGTCGAAACGCCCTTCGACGACCTGCATGATGCCGCGTTCGAAGGCCACTCCCGCCGCGTCAAGACTCAACATCGAATTTTCCGGGTCGAGCTTTGCCATGGGTTCAATGGTTTTCGACGCCAGGCGCAAGCTCTCGGATGCTCCCGCTAGATCGTTATCCATCAAAAGTGCGTAACATTTTTTTTCACGCGTCACCGCAGCCTCTCTGGCAACATCAGGCTGCGCTCCCGCTTTCACTGCGTCGTCAAAACCAGCGATTGCTTCGTCAAACAAAGCAATGGCCTCTTTCCGGCGGCCGGCATGCACAAGTTCGTCTGCCGTCAGTGCCTTCGCCATTGCAGTGGACCGCGTTATGCCTCGATAATCCGGGGCTATTTTCAGAATTTCCTGTTTTAGTTCCAGCATCTTTTGAAACGATTCCAGCGCGTGAGGGCGGTCGCCGAGACCCTGATACAAAATCCCCAGGTTCTGATATTCAATCGAGCGCTCGCTCTTGACCTTTGGATTCTGTGGCTCAAGTTTCACGAGCCGGTCCGTTATTCCAATCGCCTTTTCCAGATCTTCGCGACCGCCGCCCTCTATTAATTCCGAGAAAGACAAGATTCTGTGCATCATGGCCACATTCAGCTGGTCGATCGTATTATTTGGATTGCCTTTTGCCACCGCTTCGAAGAGTGCCAGCGCTTTTCGATCGCTCGCCAGCGCAGCCTGCACATTCCCTAAATTGGACTCCTCCTGATTTCCCTGCACCACCGCCAAACGCTGATAGCCCCATGCCAGCTCACGTTGCAATTCAGGGTCGCCGCCGGCGTCGCCGGAAAGTTTGTCCAAATACTCGAGCGCGCGGTCGAGCAACAGCTTTCGTGCCGGTGTCGCGCCGGGCAGGCGTTCGATCGAATCGTGAATTTCAAAAATCAGCGAATTGGAGAGTTTGCGGACGTCGTCAAACCGTTTTTCGGCGCGCAAACGGTTGCGTTCGGCGACCTTGGCCTCTCGGACTGTCGCTGCGACTCCCGCCACCAGAGTCGCTGCCATCAGCGCTGCTGCGGCAACGCCAGCCTTGTGCCGCTTTATGAATTTTCCCGACCGGTAGCTCCAGGAATCTTTTCTGGCTGACACGGGACGCCCGTCCAGATGCCGCCGCAGATCCTCCGCGAACTGTTCTACCGATGCGTATCGCCGCTGCGGTTCCTTCCGCAGCGCTTTAAGCAGAATATTGTCGAGATCGCCGGAAAGGCGGCGTTGCAATTTTGCAAGCGACGGTTCTCGCGCATCGCTCAACTGCTCGGGCGTGCGGCTGGCGCTGGAACTGTCTTTCGCCGCAAGCTGGCGCAGAATGGCGGTACTCGGCCGCTCGGGTTCCGTGTCAGTGATGGCGCGCGACAACTCATGTGGCGTCCGCGTTGTCATGCGGTAAGGCGAACGCCCGGTCAAGAGTTGATACAGCACGACACCGAGCGAATACACATCCGAAGCGGTAGTAATCGGTTCGCCGCGAATCTGCTCCGGGCTGGCATATTCCGGCGTCATCGGCCGCACGATCGTAACGTCCGTGGCCGTCGCAGGGTCCAGAATTTTGGCGATGCCAAAATCCAGCAACTTCGGAATGGCCTTTTTCGTTACCAGAATATTTCCCGGTTTCAGGTCACGATGGATCACCAGCCGTTGGTGCGCGTACTGAACGGCTGAGCAAACCTCCAGATAAAGTTCCAGCCGTCGCGTGATGTTCAGTTTTCCCGCGTCGCAGAACGAGTCGATCGGAATTCCGTCCACCAATTCCATCACGAGATAGGGGATGCCCTCGGCGGAGGTACCACCGTCGTACAGTCGTGCGATATTCGAATGATCCAGGCTTGCGAGAATCTGGCGCTCGTTTCTGAACCGTTCCAGTACGGACGAGACGTCGTAGCCGACGCGCACCGTTTTCAGCGCGACTTCCTTCGTAAATTCTCCATCCGCCCGCACCGCGCGATATACCTCGCCCATTCCGCCGCGCCCGATCTCCTCGATAATCCGGTACGCGCCGATCCGCTGCCCCGCGTCAACCGTGTGTCGCGCGGCGGCCGCGTCTGCGGTCAGCAAATTCGCAAGGGGCTCGTCCAGGATGTTTTTTCCGGTGGGTTGGTGCGATGCGAGGAGAGAATCCACTTCCTGACGCAGTTCCGTGTCCCCCGCGCAGGTTTTGTCCAGATATGCGTTACGCTCTGGGCCGTCCAGCGCCAGAGCGACTTCAAGAACCCGCTTGATCTGTTGCCACCGCTCTGGAGTCATCACGACCCTCCGCGCATCATCTCTCGCTGGAGCCACGCGCGCGCCGTCGCCCAATCGCGTTTGACCGTGGCAGGGGAAATGCCTAAGACTTCGGATGTGTCTTCAATTGTGAGCCCGGCAAAATAACGCAGCTCTACGATTCGGCTTTGTTGCGGATCCAATTCCGTCAAACTCTTGAGCGCGTCGTCGAGTGCGATTAAATCAAGATCGCGCTGTCCGGGCATCGCTGTGCTTTCGTCGAGCGAAAGCTTGAAGACGTCGCCGCCACGTTTTGCCGCTTGCCGCGCTCGCGCGTGATCCACGAGGATCTGGCGCATCAATTGCGCCGCTATTCCGAAGAAGTGGGCGCGGCTTTGCCACTCAGGAAGATTTTGACCCACCATCCGCACATAGGCTTCGTGCACAAGCGCCGTGCTCTGCAGCGTGTGTCCAGGTTTCTCGCGTTGCAGGAAATGCTGCGCGATGCGGCGCAGTTCCCCGTAAACGAGTGGGATTAGCGCGTCCAGCGCCTGGCGGTCGCCTTTCCGCCAACGCACGAGTAGTTCGGTAACCTGTCGCGAGCCGCCCGTGTCCAAATCAGCCCCTAACTTGCCGAGGGTACGTTGTTCCAGTTGCGCGCGAGGATATCGGCTCCGAAGAGGAGTTGTCAACGAAGTCGCAGCGCCGTTCGGATCGCTTCCGCAAGGTGCATTGTCTTGCGTCCAGTAGCCTGTTCAATCTGTTCGCGGCAACTGAAGCCGTCGGCGAGGATCATCGCGTTCTCGCCCGCTTGTCGAACGCGGGGAAGCAGCACTCGCTCTCCGCACGCTTGCGAAATCTCGTATTTATCTTCTTCGTAGCCAAATGCTCCGGCCATCCCACAGCAGCCTGACTCCAGCAGTTCATAGCGCAGTCCAAGCTTATTCATCTGCGCCTGGTCAGCCTTCAATCGCATGATGGCTTTGTGATGACAGTGCCCCTGCACCAATGCGCTACGCTCGAGCTTTGGTGGCGAGAAAGTTGGCGCGTATTTTTCCAGCAATTCCGCCAGTGTCATCGTCAATTCGGCAAGTTTGCGTGCGTCCTCTCGTTTTGGAAAAAGATCGAGCATTTCATCGCGAAACACGGAGCAGCAGCTCGGCTCCAGCACAATCAACGGAATGCCTTTTGCAATCGGTTCGCGCAATGCCGTCAGGATTTTTTCGAGGTATGCAGATGCCATATCCAAGAAACCCTGGTCGTAAAGCGGCCGCCCGCAACACAGCCGGACTTCCGGAATCGTTACACTAAACCCGCCTGCTTCGAGCACCTCCACCGCTGCGTTCAGAGTATCCGGTCGAAAATTGTTGTTGAATGTATCCGGCCATAACATCACACGCTCATTATTCGCACCGGTTTCCGCGTGTTTGGCGAACGTTGCGCGAAACGTCTTTCGCGCAAAGGCGGGCAGTGTCCGTTCGCTTGCGATGCCAACCAATTTCTTAATGAGCGTGCCCATGCCGGGCAACTGAACTAATCCATTCGCGATGCGTGGCGCGATGGCGGCCAGTGTCGCCCACTTGTCGATCCAGCCAAATACGAATGCGCGCAAGGGCCGCATTCGTCCGTGCCAATAGTGCGATAGAAACTCCGCCTTGTATGTCGCGACGTCCACATTCACTGGACAGTCGCCCTTACATCCTTTGCACGCGAGGCAGAGATCCAGCGCTTCCTTCACCTCTTCGCTCTTCCATCCATCCGTTAACACTTCACCGCGTGTCATTTCCCAAAGTAGATGTGCCCGGCCGCGCGTGGAATGTTTTTCCTCGCGCGTCACCATAAAACTCGGGCACATCGTGTCTTGCTCGCCTTGCCCCGCGGCGCGGCGACACTTGCCAACCCCCACGCATCGTTCCACCGCTTGCGAAAAGTCGCCGCTGTCCTGAACGAACGCAAAGTGAGTCGCGTCCGTTTTTCTTTTTGTCGGCACGGAAAGCCGCAGGTTTTCATCGATCCTGTAGGGGTCGACCACTTTTCCCGGATTCATTTTTCCTTCGGGATCCCAAATCGCCTTGAATTCTCGAAACGCCTGCACCAGGTCCGCGCCGAACATTTTCGGCAGATACTCCGCCCGCGCCTGTCCATCGCCATGTTCGCCCGAAAGCGATCCGCCATATCGGACGCAAAGGTCTGTCGCATCTTCCATAAATGCGCGCCACTTTTTCACTCCCGCCGCCGTTGCCAGATCAAAGTTCACGCGGTTGTGCACGCAACCGTGTCCAAAATGTCCGTAAAGAGCAGCTTTGTAGTCGTACTTGTCGTATAACTTTTGCAAATCCCGCAAATACGGCCCCAGCTTTTCCGGTGCGACCGCCGAATCTTCCCAGCCCTCCCAGCTGGGGTCATCGCCTGGCACATAGGAATTCGCTCCCAAACCGGACTCGCGAATCAGCCAGACTTTTTTCTGTTCTTGCGGTGACAAAATAATCCGCGAACTCACGCCGTTACGTCCTTCCACCGTGCGCAGGAATGTCCGTGCTTTCTCCGCCGCCTCTGCGGCGTTGTTGCCGCCAAACTCCACAAGCAGCCACCCGCCGCCTTCCGGCAAGAGTGGCAAATACTCTCCTTGGAGTAAGCCCTTTTTCAAAATATTCCGCGTCGTGACGCTGTCAAATCCCTCGAGCCCAATAGGCGCAAACGGAATCACTTCGGCTGTACGATCCGCCGCTTCGAAAATATCCGTGTACCCAAGCACGACCAATGCACGAGACAACTGCCCTTCGACCAACTTTACTTTCGCCTCGAGTACCGTCACGCACGTGGATTCCGTGCCCACCAGCGCTTTCGCCAAATTGAAGTTTCCGTTTGCATCGGGCAGCAATTCATCCAGGTTGTAGCCGGAGACTCGCCGCGGGATTTTCGCGTATCGCTCGCGAATCAACTTTTCATACTTCGTCCGCAGCGAGGAAAGCCGGCGGTAAATCTCGCCCTCGCGTCCGCCCGACGCAATCTTTGCTTCGAACTCGCCCTGGGTCGTCGGCCCCACTCTCATTCGCGTGCCGTCATACAGCAGAATCTCGAGTTCCAGCACGTTGTCGACGGTTTTTCCCGCCATCTGCGAATGTACGCCGCACGAGTTGTTCCCAATCATTCCGCCGAAGGTGCAATGAGTGTGCGTCGCCGGGTCTGGGCCCCATGTCAGGTCGAATTCTGAAGTTGCGTCACGCAATTGATCGCAGACGACGCCCGGCTGGACGCGCGCAAAACGCTGTATACGATTAATTTCGAGGATTTGATTCAGGTATCGCGTCCAGTCCAGGACGACCGCGGCGTTGCAGCACTGTCCGGCGAGACTTGTCCCGCCGCCGCGTGAAAAGACCGGCACTCCAAACTGTTTGCAGACACCGATTGTGGCGACCACGTCCTCAATTGTTTTCGGGACCACGACTCCCATGGGGACTTGCCGGTAGTTCGAGCCATCCATCGCGTAAAGCGCTCGCGCGCCGGCGTCAAACGCCACGTCACCCAGCACCACCTTTTTCAGCTCGTCTGCAACCCGCAAAAGGTCCATGGAAACTCTGCCAGCTCCCGAATTGGCAAAAAGAGTGTACTCCAGGCGTCTCTATCTGCCTCTAGCTCTTGCACTTAGTGCGCTTCACAAAATCCTTATGAACCACCCATCAATTTTTTAGGTTCTGGCATTCATCCTACCTAGGTTCAAATCGAGGCGCCGATGACGGATCTATTTTTCTCGCTGGTGACTGTCGCGTTCTTCATGCTCGCTAACCTCTTTCTGCGGGCTTGCGCCCGTTTGAAATAGCGAAAGGATTTCCCATGCTCGGGCAGATTGCTCTGATTGTCTTGTGCGTCCTGTTGTTTGGATATCTTCTCGCAGCCCTTTTATGGCCGGAAAGGTTCTGAACGTGACCGCCACTGGCGTATTTCAAATTTTTCTGTTTCTCGCAATCGTGCTCGTGATCACCAAACCCATCGGGCTGTTTTTGGCTCGCGTGTTTTCCAGCGAAAAAACATTTCTCGATCCGGTTTGTCGCCCCGTCGAGCGCCTGGTCTACCGGCTTTGTGGAATTGACGAAGCGGAAGAAATGTCCTGGAAGCAGTACGGCTTCGCCATGCTTCTCTTCAGCGCCGTCTCCTTACTGCTTTTGTACATTCTCGAACGCGCCCAGCACTTCTTGCCGCTGAACCCGCACCAGTTTGCAGGCGTCTCTCCCACGCTTGCGTGGAATACGGCTGTCAGTTTCACGACGAACACCAATTGGCAGGCTTACATTCCCGAAACCACGATGAGTTACTTCACCCAAATGGTTGGGCTGGCATACCACAACTTTGTATCTGCCGCTGTCGGTATCGCCCTTGCTGTCGCGCTCATTCGTGGCATCTCTCGAGTCAATTCGCAAACCATCGGGAATTTTTGGGTGGACACAACCCGCGCGACGCTTTGGGTCTTGCTTCCAGCCTGTTTTGTTCTGGCACTCGTCCTGGTCTCGCAGGGCGTCATCCAGAATTTTCATCCTTACCAGCCCGTCTATCCGCTGGATGCGCGCGCCGCCTCGGAACAAGTCATTCCGCAAGGTCCGGTCGCTTCACAGGAAGCCATCAAGGAACTCGGCACGAATGGCGGCGGCTTTTTCAACGCCAACAGCGCACATCCGTACGAAAATCCCACGCCGCTCACGAATTTCCTTCAACTCATTATGATTTTTGCCATTCCCAGTGGCCTCACTTATACGCTTGGCCGCATGACCGGTTCCACGCGCCACGGCTGGGCCGTCTGGGGTGCAATGGCCGCGCTCTTCCTCGCTGCAGTGTTTGCCGTCTACGCCGCCGAGGCACATCCGACGCCAGCCCTTAGCGTCGCGACGCCTGCTGCCGCCGCTGCAGGAAATCTCGAAGGCAAGGAACTTCGCTTCGGCGTTGCGGGCACTTCGATTTTCGCCACGGTCACCACCGACGCCAGTTGCGGCGCCGTTAACGGCATGCACGATTCCTTCACGCCGCTGGGCGGCATGGTTCCGCTCATTAACATTCTTCTCGGCGAAGTCGTGTTCGGCGGCGTCGGCGCCGGCCTTTACGGCATGATCGTCTTCGTTATCATCACCGTTTTTCTCGCCGGTCTCATGGTTGGCCGCACTCCGGAATACCTCGGCAAAAAAATCGAAGCGTACGACGTTAAAATGGCGATGCTCTCGATTCTGATTTTCCCCGTCATAGTTTTGAGCTTCACGGCAATTGCGTCGGTAACTTCCTTTGGTCAGGCTGGCATCTCCAATCCCGGCCCCCATGGCCTTACGCAGATTCTCTATGCGTACACTTCGGCTGCGGGCAACAATGGCTCCGCCTTCAACGGCATCAACTCGAATACGAATTGGTATAACAACTCGCTCGCCGTCGCTATGCTTCTGGGCCGGTTTTTTGCTGTCGTCCCGATTCTCGCGATCGCTGGCAATCTCGCGCAAAAAAAAGCCGTTGCGGAATCCGCCGGCACCTTTCCGGTCACCACACCGCTCTTCTCGACACTTCTCGTCTCGACCGTTCTCATCGTCGGCGCGCTAACCTTTTTTCCAGTTCTCAGCCTCGGCCCGATCCTCGAACATCTTCAAATGACTGCTGGAAAGCTTTTCTAGGGACCTACCACGAAAATGAAACCATCCGCCAAAAAGACCGAACTCTCTGCGCTGATTCGCCGCGCCGTCTTCGAATCGTTCCTAAAACTCGACCCGCGCATCCTCTACAAGAATCCTGTGATGTTCGTCGTTGAGATCGGAGCTCTTGTTACCACTATCGATCTCGTGCATGGCGTCGCCACTCACGCCGCAGGCTTCGGTTTCAGCCTGCAAATCACGGTCTGGCTTTGGTTCACGGTTCTCTTCGCCAACTTTGCCGAAGCAATGGCCGAAGGTCGCGGCAAAGCCCAGGCAGAAACGTTGCGCAAAGCCCGCTCCGAAACGCTCGCTCGCCGGCTCACCGATTCCGGCGCAGAAGAAAGAGTGCCCGGCTCCAAACTGAAGTCTGGCGACATCGTTCTCGCCAGTGCCGGCGAAATGATTCCCGGCGACGGCGAAATCATCGAGGGTATTGCCTCCGTCGACGAGTCAGCCATTACGGGCGAAT
>Ga0137403_10004243_pt1 | contig 16922 bp, 14 predicted proteins | sample CZOMad2_1_16fung_FD_122057 | JGI IMG/M metagenome (GOLD analysis project Ga0137403, IMG submission 122057) | Vadose zone soil fungal communities from Angelo Coast Range Reserve, California, USA - CZOMad2_1_16fungal (Hybrid Assembly) | ecosystem: Environmental > Terrestrial > Soil > Vadose zone...
CTGTCGCAGTCCGGCAGACCGATCTGTTTCTGATCTGCGTGGGAACGCCGAGCCGCAGCAACGGCGACATCGAGCTGAAATACGTGCGCCGCGTGTGTCAGGAGATCGGAACCGCCTTGCGCGACCATCAGGGCGCGCCGGTCGTCGTGATCCGCAGCACGATGCTGCCCGGAACCATGCGGGAAGTGGTGATCCCTACGCTCGAGACGTACGCGGGCCGGCGCGCCGGTGTCGAGTTCGGAGTCTGCATCAATCCGGAGTTCCTGCGCGAGGGGACCGCCGTGGACGATTTTTTCGATCCGCCCAAGACGATCATCGGCGAGCTCAACCGGGCAAGCGGGGACTTGCTCGCGAATCTATACGCACGGATCGGGGCGCCGCTCATCCGGACCGACATCGAGACCGCCGAGATGGTCAAGTACGCGGACAATGCATGGCACGCCCTCAAGGTCGGTTTCGCCAACGAGATCGGCAATGTCTGCAAAGGCGTCCAGGTGGACAGCCACCGCGTGATGGACATCTTCTGCCAGGACACCAAGCTCAATCTTTCGCCGTATTACCTGAAACCCGGTTTCGCGTTCGGCGGCTCGTGCCTGCCCAAAGATCTGCGCGCGCTGCTGTACAAGGCGAAAACGCTCGATCTCTCGCTTCCGATCCTCGCGGCGATCCTGCCGAGCAACGAGCTGCAGATCGAGCGCGCGATGCGCGCCGTGATCGAAAAGGGCAGCAAGAAGGTCGGCATCCTCGGCTTCAGCTTCAAGGCGGGCACGGACGATTTGCGCGAGAGCCCGGTGGTGGAGCTGACCGAGCGCCTGATAGGCAAAGGCTATGACCTGCGCGTCTACGACGCCAACGTCAGGCTCGCAGCCATCCACGGAGCCAACCGCGACTACATCCTCAACCACATTCCCCACATCTCGCGCCTGATGACCCGGAGCATCGATGAAGTTCTCGATCATGCCGACACCATCGTCATCGGCAACGCGGCACCGGAATTTCGCGATGTGCCCAAGCGCCTGGGTGATGGCCAGACCGTCATCGATTTTGTGCGCGTCACCGAATCGCGCAGCGTGTCCGGCGTCTATGAAGGGATCTGCTGGTAATGCGTCAAACAAGCGCAGAAAGCAGCGTGGTCCGGCCCAGGCGGGTATTGATCCTCGTCGAAAACCTGCCAAGTCCTTTCGACCGCAGGGTGTGGCAGGAAGCGACGACATTGCGCGACGCCGGCTATGTGGTGTCGATCATCTGCCCGACCGGGCGCGGCTACGAGGGGAAATTCGAGTCGATCGACGGCATCCATATTTACCGCTACAAGCTCCCAGTCGAGGCATCGGGCGCGGCGGGGTATGTACTGGAGTACGCAGTCGCGCTCGCCTGGACCTTCGCGCTCGCCTGGCGGGTGCTGCTCACGCGCGGTTTCGACGTAGTTCACGCCTGCAATCCGCCCGACCTGTTCTTCCTGATAGGCGGGTTCTTCAAGTTGTTCGGAAAGAAGTTCGTGTTCGATCACCACGACCTCAACCCCGAGCTCTACGAAGCGAAGTTCGGCCGGCGCGGCTTTTTTCATAGCTTGATGCTGAAGCTCGAATACTGGACCTTCCGCACCGCCGACGTGTCGATCGCGACCAACGAGTCCTACCGTCGAATCGCCGTTGGACGCGGCAGGATGCCTCCCGAACGGGTGTTCGTCGTGCGCAGCGGGCCCAGCCTCGAGCGCCTCAGAATCCTGCCCCCCGACGAACGATTCAAGCGCGGCCGTCGCTATCTGGTGGGCTACGTCGGCGTGATGGGAAAGCAGGAAGGCATCGACTACTTGCTGCGGGCGATACGCCACATCGTGCTCGAGCTCGGGCGCACGGACGTGCACTTCGGCCTGGTGGGCGCCGGCACTTCACTGGAAGAGATGAAGGCACTCGCGCGGGAACTGGGCGTCGCAGACCACGTGACTTTCACGGGGCGCGTACCGGACGGCGAGATGCTGGCGATGCTCAACACCGCCGACGTCTGCGTCAACCCCGACATCGCCAACGAGCTGAACGACAAATCCACGATGAACAAGATCATGGAGTACATGGCGCTCGGCAAGCCGATCGTGCAGTTCGATCTCGCGGAGGGGCGTTACTCGGCCCAGCAGGCGTCTCTTTTCGCGATAAAGAACGACGCGCCGGATCTCGCCCGGAAAATCGTCGAGTTGCTGGATGATCCGGTCCGGCGTGCGCGGATGGGTCAGTACGGGCGCAGGCGCGTTGAGAGCGAGCTCGAATGGCGTCACGAAGTGCCCAAGCTGCTTGCCGCTTACGAAGCGCTGTGGGCCGCTGCCGAGGTTTCCCGTGCCGCACGGGGCGCCGAAACATGAAGCTTCTGCCGCTGGACACGCCCGAACTGGTTTTTCTTGCCGCGGAGTGGCTTGCCCGGAAAGAGAACTACCAGTGGCTCGACTTCGGAAGCATAGTCACACCCGCACTGCTCAAGATCATGGCGCAGCGGGATGCGCATTTTCTCCGGGTTTACACCTGGGGAAGGGACGACCGGCCGATCGGGATCGTCGGCCTGAACAGCGTGGACCGCGCCTTCAAGACGGGGACGCTATGGGCGGTGGCCGGGGAGAAGTCCTTCTCCAATCGAGGATACGTGAGCCTCGCCAGCTCGAAGCTTCTGACCCTCGCGTTCCGGGACCTCGAGCTTCACGTGGTCGATACGTGGATAGTTGACCGCAACCCGTCGGTTCGAAGCCTGGAGCGCCTCAACTTCCGTTTCATCGGCAGGCGGCGGCAATGTCACATCATCGACGGGCGGCCGTACGATCGGCTCCTGTTCGACCTGCTCGCTACCGAGCACAGGGAGCTCGATGAGGAGCGGTGGCACCGGATAGAAAGACCGCATCAGGAAACGGTTTGCGAAGCGCCTTAGACTGAACCGAGGTGGTCGCGGTGGATGCGAAAGTCAAACAAAAGACGCTCCGGATGCTGTCGAATGGCGTTTACGTGCTGACCTCCCGCAGCGAAAACCGTTACGGCGCGGCGACCGTCACCTGGGTGTCGCAAGCGTCCTTCAAGCCGCCCCTGATCATGGCGGCGGTCCGCAGGGAGAGCAACGTGTTCGAATGTCTGTCCGAAAGCGGCCGCGCCGTCCTGCACATCGTGGGCGACCGGCAGCAGGAAGTCGCCCGGCGGTTTTTCTTCCCGACCCACGCGGCGTGCGGAACCATAAACGGCGAAACGTTCATGGAGGGAAAGACCGCCGCACCCGTATTGCCCAACTTGCCCGCGCACGTCGAATGCGAGCTCGAGCAGATCGTGGATACGCACGGGGATCACGCAGTGGTGATCCTGCGGGTGGTGGAGGCCGAATGCCAGGAACGGGTGCGCCCCTTGACCATGGCGGCGACGCCGTGGAATTACGGCGGGTGATCGTGGCGCGGAAGCCGCCCCGCCAAGAGAACCAAGCATTCGGAGCGAACATGGGACGATTCTTGGTACTGGATAGTTGGCGCGGCATCGCTGCGTGCCTGGTGGCCCTGTTCCATCTGGACGCCTACAGCCATCTGTACGGCGTGCCCTTCCTGCGCAACTCCTGGCTCTTCGTCGATTTCTTTTTCGTCCTGAGCGGCTTTGTCATCGCCGCGAACTACCAGCAACGATTGCGCGACGGCTTCGGGGTGGGACGGTTTCTTTTCCTGCGGCTGGGAAGACTGTACCCCCTCCATTTCGCAATGCTGGCGCTTTTTGTCGGCTGTGAGCTGCTGAGGGCTGTAGGGAAGATGCTGATCCAGGGGCCCGCGGCGACCAACCCGGCGGCACTCTTCAGCACCCCTCAGCACGCGCCGGATACGATTCTCGCCAATCTGCTGCTTATCCAGAGCCTTCATCTTTACGATTTCCTGACCTGGAACCTGCCGAGCTGGAGCATCAGCACGGAGTTCTACACCTATGTCGTTTTCGCCCTGTGCTTGATCGGACTTCGCAAGCATGCATGGGTCGCCTTGGTTTTCGCGATGATCGGAGGCCCGGTTTTGATCGCGATGTTGAGCGAGCGCTACATGAACATCCATTACGACTGGGGGATCATCCGGTGCATCTACGGATTCGCCGCTGGCGCGTTGTCGTGGAACATCTATGAGAAATGGAATGAAAAGCTCAGGAAATGGCTCTCCGGAAGCATGGTCGAGTGGGGCTCTCTCGGCCTCGTCGTGGTGTTCGTCACCATAGGCGGCACGACGCACCTCTCGATCGCGGCCCCCTACGTGTTCGCGCTCGTCGTGCTGGTCTTCGCGTTTGAGGCAGGCACCGCGAGCGCGATCCTCAAATTGCGGCCCCTGGTTTTTCTCGGGACCATCTCGTACTCCATCTACATGACGCACGTCTTCGTCGGGGAAAGGCTGTTCAACGCGGGCAGCGTGCTCGCCAAGCTGTGGCACGTTGACCTTTTTACGCACCGCGAGATCGACGGGCAGGACTTCTACTTCCTGGGAACCCAGCTATGGCATGGCGACGTGGCTTACGCCGTCTACCTGGCGATGATCATCGCCATGTCCTATTTCACTTTCCACTGGATCGAAAAGCCGGCGCGGGAGTGGGTGAGGAATCGGGTGCGGTCACGGCAGCAGCAGACGGCGACCTCGCGCAGCATCGTTGGCGCCTAGGCGGCACTGGGTCTCTGCGGCGTTGGCTCAGGTTCTGGTCTTGAGCGTGAACTTGTCGCGGTAACGGCCCCAAGCCTTGTGGGCGATTCGGCTCCAGGCGGCGCGTTTCGTGAGGAGATCCCATCCGAGCGCCTTCGCGCGCCGGAGCCCGGTGTAAATCCTATGCGCAATAGCCGGGGTCGGGGTGATACGCACGAGGCACCAGAGTGCGGCTGCCGGCGACGGCCCTTGGCCACGCTTCGCCTCTCCGAAGTAGCGCAGCGCCTCGGCGCGGTTTCCCTGCCCGAGGGCGGCCCGGCCGACGACGAGCTGCCTCGCCCGGCGAAGGGCGATGATTTCGGAGCCCTCGCTTCGCTCCCCTCCGAACAATTCGTCGAACTGGTGCAGCAGGTCCCGCTCGAATTCGAACCGCGTCGACCCGGTCGAGAGGTGTCCCTCATTCAGCTGCGTGCCGTCGCGGGCATACTCGTGTTTGATCGCCATGGGTAGCGGAAAGAAGTTCGCTTTGAACCGGCGGCAGAGGTTGGCCAGGTAGCTGTAGTCGGCGCCGATCCGGTAGCGCGGATCGAAAAGGCCCACCGCTTCCCGGGCGCGGCGCGTAATCACGGTGGGCTGCAGGGCAAAGAGGAAGCCGAAGCGCATGTGCTCGAAAACGCGGCCCCGGTACAGGCGCGCGTCGCGATAGGGAGTGCGGGCGACGATGTCCCGCCCCCACTCCCCGATCGGCTCCACGCTTCCGAACACCCTGCGGTAGGGGTCGCTCTCTCCGGGGGGCAGCCTCAGCAACGAGGAGCCCGCACGCTCGGCGAGCGGTGGGTACCACTCGGTCAGTGCGCTGCGCAGAAAGTAGACGAGACCCCGCGAGCCCCCATCCTCGCAGAATTCCCCGGAGAGAAAGTCTTCCCCGGGAAACGCCCGGAAAAAAGCCACGCTGAGCTCCAGATGGTGCGGGAGCCATTCGTCGTCGGAGTCGAGGAAGGCGATGTACTGGCCGCGCGCGCGGAGCATGCCGTTGTTCCGCGCCCCGTTGACGCCTTGGTTCTTCTGCCGGATCAGGACAATACGGGGATCCGAGCCCTCGATCAGGTCCGCCGTGTCGTCGGTGGATCCGTCGTCCACCACGATCAGCTCCCAATCCGCGAAAGTCTGCCGCTGCACGCTCGCGATGGCAGCCTGGATCGTCTCTCTGCGGTTGTAGGTCGGGACAATCACGGAGACGAGGCTCATCGCTGGGACTCCTGGATTGCAACCTGCCTGAGAAGCACTATCCCATCCTTGGGTCCGAGGGTCACCTGGCCAACAGCAGAGCCATTGTTGATTGCGGGATCTTGCTTACCGACGAGCCGGCGCAGGCCGGGCTCGAGCTTGACGGTTCTTGCAAAGATCGTCGGATTGACAAGCACGGCGCCGTTCTCAAAATCCCGACGCCAGACCTCTTGACTCCAGGCGGTAGTCGGCGGTCCCGAGCGCGCGTCCCCGAGCTTGTGGTCGTACTCGTCGAACCATGGAACGCTGCTGTACTCCGCGGATTTGTCCGTGAACGAGAAATAGCCGTCGTCGAGCAAGCAAGACGCATACGCGTAGCGGAAGAAACGATAATCCTTCGGGCTTCCTTGGACGTTGAAGCCGACGATCTTGGGCGGCCTGGTGTTCTTCAGTACCGCTCTATAACGCTCCATCATCTTGCCCCATCCCGCCCACGTTTCCAACGACCAGCTCCAACCCATTTGCCCTTCCAGAAAGCCGCCATCGAGCTGGCCCCGCCATTGGGGATTGGCGAGGTCGTTGTCGGTGTTGCCGATCAGGAGCAGTTTGGGACCGAGTTCGCGCAGCCGGCTCCACTCGGCCAGGTGGCCGGCGTAGTGGGCGGAGAGAATGCCCGGGTCCTTGCGATCATCGTTCTTTCCGTCCAGATTCCAGTCCGCGGTCACGTGAGGCGCCCCCACCTCGTCGAGGTACACGATGTCGAATTCCGGGATGTCGCGGAAAAAAACGGCGTGCTCGCGCTCCGCGAGCCACTGAGGCCAGCGTCGGCCCTCGGCGTCCGCCTGTGACCAGCTCGTGACGTTGACCTCCCACGTGTGGTATTGAGGAAGCCACTGGACCTTTCGGCCAGCGGCGTTCAGCAACCACCACTTGCTTGCGTAGATCTTGTCGCGCTTGTCCCGGTCCGCCGCGTTGTTGGGATCGTCGTAAGCTGCGTTGAGGATCGTGTACTGCCCGACGAAAATCTTTGGATTCAGCGCCTTGATCGCCTTGACGGCCTTCCGTATCGCAAGCGTTGCAGTCGGGGCGTATCCGTCGGGCCGCCATTCTCGATAGAAGCCGAGAATCACCACGTCCATCCGCGCGAGCTCTTTCTGGTAATCGGCATCCTGGTAATTCTTTGCGCCGATGTTCATGCCCATCAGCCGGGGAAAGCCCGCGGTCGCTGGTTGATCTCCTTTCGCAATCTGGTTCCCCGTGCCGAGCGCGACCAACGCGCAAAACAAGAAGGTTTTGAGCGCGTGCCTTGGACGTTGCCTTTCCGATGACAGCGCTGGTCGACCCACTGTCGGTCACAATCCCAGGATCGGAGGCAGCGGGGGCATGACCACCGGGGGCGGCGGGAGCACCACGGAGGGCAGGAGCGGAGAACTCGCACTGCCCGCGGTCACATCGAACGCATCCACCGCAACATAGCTGCCGCCGGAGCTGCTCGTGCCCGTCACGGTGATGAAGATCGTGTGACTCGCTGCCGCAAGACCCGAAGCCGAAAACACCGGTTCGGAGGTGAGGCCGCCCGGTGCGCCCGGGCCGGCCGTATTCACCGTGACCGGTGCGCCGCCGTCGATCGACACCGCGGCAATCCCGCAGACGTTGCATTTGACGCCGATCCAGCTCACCGCGGTCCCGGTAAAGCTGAACATTGCGGTGGAGGCGATGACATTGGAAGCGACGATGGCGCCGCCGCTGAAGGTGCCGGTCTCCGCGCCGTAGCTGGTCCAGAAGCCGATCTCGGTTGCGGCGCTCTCCTCGGAGCGCGTCGTCCCGGAACCGGTCGGGGTCGGGGCCGGCAGCGCCACCACGTCAACGATCTTTGCGACGAAAGCGTCGCGACCTCCGCTGAGCGCCATCTGGAAGGCTCCCACGGTCGTCGGGAAGTTGCTGGAGATAGTTTGGCCCGTCACGTAGGCGTTACGGGCGGTGTCCACTGCGATCCCTTGGCCGAGGTCGAGCCCACCGCCATGCTCCGGAGAGCCGCCGCTACCGCCCAGGTAGGTGGAATAGAGTAGGAGCGAGCCGGTGGGATGGAGCTTCGTGACGAAAGCGTCCCATCCGCCGACGTGTAAGGCCTGGAAGGCCCCGGGAGTCGTCGGGAAATCGTCGGAGAAGGTTCCCCCGGTCACGTAGGCGTTGCCGTCGGCGTCCACGGCAATACCGTAGCCCACGTCATTGCGGCTGCCACCCAAGCGGGTGGAGTAGACAAGAGCGGAGCCGGCAGCATCGAACTTCGTGACGAAGGCGTCAGACAGGCTGTTGGGGGCGACGGGCTGGAAGGCTCCCGGGGTCGTCGGGAAGTCAAAGGACTCGGTTTGGCCCGTCACGTAGGCGCTGCCGCTTGCGTCCACGGCGATACCGGCCCCACTTTCGGTGGAACTACCGCCGAGGTAAGTGGAGTAGACGAGAGAGGAGCCGGTGCTGTCGAGCTTCGTCACGAAGGCGTCGGTGTCGAAATCGAACGCGTTCGTGAACGTCGTCTGGAAGGCCCCAGCGGTCGTCGGGAAGTCGGCCGAGTTGGTACCGCCCGTCACATACGCATTGCCGGCGCCATCCACGGCAATCCCGGTGCCGCTGTCGCCGCCGCTGCCGCCGATGTAGGTTGAGTAGACAGCGCCAGAGCCGGTCGGATTGAGCTTGGTCACGAAGGCGTCGAGATTGATACTGGACGTGCTCGCGAACGTCGTCTGAAAGGCCCCGGCGGTTGTCGGGAAGTTGGTCGAGGCGCCGCCCGTCACATAAGCGTTCCCGGCGGTGTCTACGGCGATTCCGGAGCCTAGATCGTCGCTGCTGCCGCCGAGGTAGGTGGAATAGACGAGGGCGGAGCCCGTCGGATCGAGCTTGGTCACGAAGGCGTCTCCGAATCCGAAGGGGCCGCTGCCGGCGAACGCGGTCTGGAAGGCCCCCGCTGTCGTCGGGAAGTCGGTGGAAGCGGTAAAACCCGTCACATAAGCGTTGCCGGCGGCATCTACGACAATTCCAGCGCCGTTGTCAAAGCCGCTGCCGCCGAGGTAGGCGGAGTAGACGAGTGCGGAGCCGGCAGGATTGAGCTTCGTGACGAAGGCGTCATTCGTACTGCCCCCGGTCGGCTCGAAAGCCCCCGCAACCGTTGGAAAGTTAGGCGAGCTCGTGCGACCCGTTACGTAGGCATTCCCATTTGCGTCGACGGCGATACCCCCGCCAGAGTCATCACCACTCCCGCCGAGGTAGGTGGAGTACGAAAGCACGATCGGGTCGATAACGAGCGGCCGCGTCGTGTCGTAAACGGCCAGTTGAAAGCCGACGCGATTGGCGCCTTTGCGCACGTAGCCGCCGGCGATTTCGCGCCGGACTCCGTCGACGTTTTGATAGATGATCGGCTTGTGCTGGCGTATGGCTCCGCCGGAAGCGTGCAGCACGAGTTCGCCCTGTGCGTCGATCTCGAGTTTGTTTGCGCCTTTGAAGCCGAGCACGATCTTCTTCGGGTCCGCTCCGGGCGCGACGACAAAGTCGTACTCGAGCTGGCGCTGGTTGCCGTAGTAGACGAGGTCGATGCCGGGATAGACGTTCCGGTATTGGACCTTCGCGTACGTCGGCACGTTGGTGCGCCACTTCGCCGGATCCTTGCCGATGAAGTAATTCGCTTTGCCGGGGAGTTCGTCGAGCCCGGCCACCGGAGGTTTGCGCGCCGCGCCCACGAGGCTCATACGCAGCGCGACGGACTTGAGTTGCGCCGGCGCGTCGCGCCGCACCTGGGTGTTGCGCGCATCGCGTTTAGTATCCGCCCTGGAGAGCACCAGCACGGCTTCGCCCGCGGTCAGATAGACGCCATAGCCGGCACCGCGCGTGAGGAAGCGCACGTCCTTGTCGGTCTGGCCGCGATTCGCTTCGAAGCAAAGGGGCAGCTTTCCGTAGGTCTCGCTCACGCGAGAGTCTGTCGCCGCGGCTGCGGGCAGGGCGAAGGCGAAGCCGGCGAGGAACGTAAACGCGAGCACGCTGTGACACGGGATCGACGTGTGCTGGGACATGGCTATCTCCCCTTTCTCGATAGACCAACGGCGGGGTGGCGGCGAGCACCGCTCGCCCTGGCGGGCGGCGCACAGCGCTCGAAAATTACTCTTTTAAAGTGCCAGAGATTTATGACGCGCAGCCGCAGTGCCCCGGCGTTGCGTGTGGTTCATCCGGCACAGCGGCTAGATGTTTCCCGCGAGGCTACCGGCCCGCGGCCGGCTGGGCGGAATGTCGGCGCCGCCAGGCGTCGCGAAGCGGAAGCCAGATGCGGCCTTTGAGGGTCACCGGCACCGTGCAGTCGTACGTGCGCACCTGCTGTCCGCCGAAGTCCTTCTTGAACTTGTTGATTCCGGCGTTTTCCGGTACGGATTCGTCCTCGAAGAGGCCCCCCCAGTCATAGCGCTCTATTCCCATCTCCTTGAACTGCAGCATTTCTTTCCAATGAAGCCACCGATTGGCGCGCCCGACCAGGGCGCGGTAATCGTTGTCCTTGTCCCTGAAACAAGAACCGGTGTACTGAAGCCAGGCGGCTTTTCCGCTGGTGAGGTAGGCGTGCCAGACCAAGGCCTCGCCGTTCTGAGAGGCCGACGTGAGTACGAGCTGACGGGCCTTGCAGGCGGCAAGCAGCCATTCATGATAAGAGGGCGCGACGGCCTTTTGCCTCGCGAATGCGTCATAGAACGCGCGGAATTCATCCAACCGACTTTCCGGGTCGGTGATGAACTCCATGCGAAGCCCATCCTTCGTTTCAGCGCGTCTGATCTTGTAACGGCAATCCTTGCCGAATCTCTCAGTGATCGCGTCCGCCTCTGCGGAGAGGTCGGTCACCATCGTGAGGAACGGGGTAGTTCGCGCATCGGCGATCGGAGTCTCTCTCTGGCGATAGAAGACGATGTCCACTCCGGAATCGCGAGGTAGCTCTTCCTCGTACCAGACTTCCCCATAGACAGCAGTCCGGCCCTTGATGCGGATCATTCAGGCCCTGACCATTTCTCGATTGGTGGCGGGACCGGAGATCCTGTCCCCGGGGATGTTCGACACCGCTTGGCCCGGCGACTTCCTGAACGACGCATGGAACTCCTTCAGGGTCATGCCGCGGCACCAGGTGGAAACCTCTCCGAACAGAATTTCCAGATCCTCGTACAGACGCTCGATATCCATCACGTCGCGGAATGTCGGGCTTCCACCCGGCATGAGCTCCGAGGAATGCAGCGAGAAATCCAGATGAGCCGTGCTTTCAGCCCGCGCTGTGCGCGTCGCTCGCAACATTCCGCGCAGATTGCTCTCTGCCGGGCACAGGTGGTTGAGCGCCGGCGACACCAGCCTATTGGCGGTCTGACGCAGCAGCGGGATGCGATACACCCAGGCTGCCCTCCGGAACAGGCTGCACGAGCGGATTGTCATCGGCACTTCCAGCAGCCCAGTGCTCGCCGGTGCCGAAATGTCGGTGGGACTCAAGAAGTAGGGGTCGTGGGGAAAGTGCGTGTAGTCCGTGCCGCCGTTTCCCCTCGGATCGCCGAGGGTTCCGCTCCAGTCGAGACCCGGGCTCACGGAGCAGTCCACGAGATATCCCTCGTCAAGGAGCATGGCGGCATAACGACCGTCGAAACCTAAACGCCCGGCACGATGACTCAGCATCGCTTGACCGAAGCGGTCTTCGAGGAGACGCGTGACGACCTTGATCTTCTCCTTCATCACCGCGTCGGGATATTCGATCAGGTAGGGTTGATGGTGGAAATCGTCGCTGGTCAGCGCGGCGAGCGGCGGCGAATTCCATGCGTGCAGGTGCATCCCGATCTCGCCGGCGCCGCGGGCGAGCACGTCGCGCGCGAACGCGACAAAAGCCTCGGACATCGCCATCTCGTAGTTCGTAAGATAGACGGGCTTGAAACCGAATCGCTCGCACAGAGACTGGAAGCGAGGCAGGTACTGTGCATTGCGGGTGGTGATCTCCCGCGGCTTTGACCACAGATTGTCACCCTCGGTGTCGATCGTGATGATGAAAGGAGTCTCAGACATGATGCGGCTCGCTCGACATGATCATTTTCGCGTCGTCGGCACCAAGGCGCATGACTTTGTCGAAAGTGTCAAGGTAGGCCGCAAGAACTTTTTCTTCACCGTGTTCCCGCTCCATGAACGTGCGGCAACGGTCGCTGGCCGCGTTCCACGCGTTGGGGTCCCGCAGCAAGTGCCTGACGGCATCGGGAATCTGATCGGGGGATTTTGCGGCAATTCCCAGACCTTCCCGCTCGATCACGGCGTCAGGATCGATTAGAGTCACGACGGGCACGCCCCGTATCCATGCTTGCAGATACGAATTCGGGAATCCTTCGACATCCGAGGTATTGACCAGGACCTTGGCCCGGTCATACAGCTGATTGGCGTCCCTGTACGACAGACGGCCATGAAACCTCAGGTTGGCCTTGGCGGCGGCCGTGTTCCTGACATCGTGAAACAGGGCCTCTTCGCCGGGCAGGGGGCCTCCCACCATATGAATTGTCACCTCCGGCAATCTCTCGGCGAGCTCGAGAATCCGGTCCGGTCGCTTTACGCCTCGGATGTTGCTTACCCACAGCACGTCGATATCGTGCGCGGCACCCGGCTGCGGCTTCTCTACCAACATTCCCGCCACTCGACCCGCCAAGCCGTAGGAGCGCGCCAGAGCCTCGGCCTGTGAAGCGCTCTGCACGAGGATGGCATTGGCCCGCCGCAAGCCGTACTTGTAAAGCCAACGATCGCGCGCAAATCGTACGAGCAGGCGGGACCTCCCACAATCCGTATCGCTTGCCGTGCGAAAGACGAATCGCTTGCGATGCTGCCGGCAGAACAACGCCACCAGGCCGACATGCATGCCCGCGCAGCTGGTGTAGTAGAGGTCGGCATCGGCCCGCGCCAGCGCCGACCACATGCCGGTCCAGCGGGGATGAATGAAGCGAAGCACCGGCAGTCCTGCGTCAGGACGATAAGACTTGAAAACCCGTATCCCTTCCCACTCCGTGCCGTCGATCTGGCCATGGTCCCAAACTACCATGCTCACCTTGTGACCCCGGTGCGCCAGCGCTCGTCCCAGCAGTGCTTGTTGAAGACCTTCACCGGCGATATTGTGCTGCCTATATTCGGGTGCCAAGACCGCCAGATTTTCAAGCCCGACGAAGCAGATTTTCATCGCCAAGATCGTAGCTCCGCTCGAAGACGGGACAACGCTAGGGTACGCGGCAGCCCTGGTCCATTCGGCTCACGATGTAAAATCAGCCTTCGGCGGGCTGTATGTTCAGCCATTTTTGCGCCCGATTGAGCGCGCGGACGACCTGCAATTTCATCTTGTCGCGCAAGGCGCCTTTGCCGTAAGGCGCCGGATGCAGGCCTATCTTCCGTAGCCGTCCGTTCAGATTGTAGATCATGCCGCGCCGCAGGGAGGCGCGCGTCTTGAAGCCGTTGCTGAACGAGATCGACACCGCCTCGCCGTTCTTTATCCAGTGCGGGTCTGTGGTCGGAATGTGGATGCCGTACCCTGCCTTGAGCTCGAAGACCGTGGCTCGTTCCTGGTATCGCTCGTGGAATACCATGTTGCGGCGGATCGCCGCGCCGGTAAAGTGCCTTTCCAGTTCGCCTTCCGAGAGGACCTCGCGGTCCGACGCGCTGAATACACTGATTGTCTTGCTGCCGCGGATCTGCAGCAGGAAATTGATCTCCTTGTCCATGTGATAGGGCGTGACCGACCCGGGTGAGGTCACGAAGATCGCGGCTTCGCGCTCGCACATGCCCGGCTCGATCCGCTCCGACAGCGGCTCGATCTCGTCCAGGCACTGGTTGAGGACCGCCAGGCACTCCGGATCGGCCTCCGCGCGCTTGAGCACCATCCACGAGCTGCACTCCTCGATGCGCCTGACGGTTTCCTCGGCGGACAGACCCGTGTAGGGCGTCTCGTCCTGATCGGGAAGGCTGACGGGGATTTTCCCGGCGTTGTACTCGACGATGCCCGGGGGAAGCGTTCTGGCGAGCTCCGCCAGGTTGGAAAGCCGGAACAGCGGGTGATCGCAAAGATGGTGCCGGAAGAGAAACGGCTTGCGATTGAAATGGGTGCGAAACATTTCCGGATCGATCTCCAGAAAACGGCTCGCCGCGGCCTGTTTGCCGGGACCCGTACTTGCCAGGGATGGTGCTACCGCCCGATTTGCTGATTGCATGTCTTTACCTCCTTCATTTCTGGTGATTTCCGTGCGTCCTAGGGTCTGAAGCCTTCGGCGGAGGAATGGGCTGCTCGCTCCGAAGACCTCATCAGGATCCGGCGAGTCGCCCACTGCAGAAGCGGCAAGCCCGAAACCACGAGTTCGCCCAGCGCGCCTCCGCCGACGGCAAGGCTCTGGATTGTTTTCCGATCGTTCGAGAGCCGATTGACGAGGAAGTTGTCCGGGGCGGCGCAGGAATCCATCCAGCGCACGGCCGGCAGCGTCTGAAGCTGCCGGATGCTGTCCATCTCGAGCATCGCCCCCGGAGAGAAATCCGCGAATTGCTCGTCATACGCGGTCTTGAATGCGAACGACCCCTCACCCGCGACGAAGGCACACCGACGTGCGATGGCAAAGCCATCGAAATTGAGGCCCAGCATGAGCAAGCGTCCACGATGAAAGGCGGAGGTCGCAATCTCCGTGAAATAGCGGCGGCCGCTCTCCGAGGAAGCCAGTGCGCTGCCGCTTTGACCCTTCCACCCGCTCGCTTCGATCCGCAGGAAATCGTCGATCCAGCGTCCGATGTCGTCCTCGGGTCGCATTGCGAGGTGCTCCACCCGGCCACGTTCGCTCAGGCGCCTCTCCTTGCGGCGCAGCCTCCGGCGCAGGTCGCCCGGCACCGCGGACTCGGAAAGGGTGTTGCTGCCGTTTCGTTCGCGCCAGAGACCACGTGTAAAAATATCGGTTATGCAACTCCGCAACCCAAGTTCGTTGGACAGGTCGACCAGCAACTTGTGGAACCGCCCGTCTCCGGAGATGCACCTCAGTTCCAGCAATGACGCCTTTGCCTCGCCGGACCGGAGCCATCTGAACAACTCGACCATGCACTCCCTGGCGGCATCGGCGCGTACCAGGGGTGTGCATACGTAGCAATGGGCGTGTTGCCACAGGCTCAGAACGGACACCATGAGTTTTTTGTGACGGGGAATCTGCTCCAGCGGAAACAACCCGCCCAACTTTGCCGGGGCATCCGGGTTGTGGGGGTCGTGCATCAGGACCAGGACGATATTGATATCCTTGCCGGCCCCGAATGCTTCCAGCGCCGGCAGCAACATCCAATGCTCGTAGAAGACATTGGGTTCGAGGGCGGCTGCCGCCAGTTCTTCCCAGGCTGGGACAAAGTCCGACAGGGCCTGCAGGTCCCGCACTACGACTACGGAAGTCCTGTGCTTGGTGTTCGTCGAGCCCGGCTGGCGCGAACCGTCTGCCGGTCTTGTCCCTGAACCACGCGCCGTGCGTCTTGGATCCATAGTGGAAGGATTGATTGCCGGTCTGCCAAGTCGCGCTGAAAACTTGGCCCTAGGTTCTTGGCCCTACTAGGTTCCTAGGTAGAATCCTAGTGACGGCCGATGACGCGAAATGTCGTTCGGACTTGATCCATTTGTCTCATCCGCCCAGGAAGCGCAACCACCACTCGCCCTCGAGACGGCTGAGAAATGCGTTCCCTTGCTGGATCGCAGCGAGGATGTCGGCGTGGCGAGAATGTACGAGGACGCTTGGGCCCTCCCGCCGCAACCAGCAGTGCCGGTCCGAAAACTCCTGAGCGTGGCGCGGATCGAAGCGTCCCCGAACCGCCGTTGCGCCCTGTTGCCAGGCATCGGCCAGGAGCCGCCGCAGCACGCGGTCGAACGAGCCGTTGCGGGCCGCGACCTGGACGACTTCACTCACCTCACCGGCGCGCGCGTAATAGAGATACCAGCCGACAAGCCGTCGTTCGCCTTCGAACACGGCCCGTGCCCGCAGCGTTCCGTGACGCATCTTGCGAGCCGCCTGCTCGAGCAGCCAGGCGAGCGCGCGCGCATCATATTCCGGCCGCAGGGCATTGCCATCCGAGACCACGGGAAGGTGAGTCAGCATCGCAGCAACGTCGAGCGCGTCCTCCTCGAGCTCGACTTCTGTTCGGTTCAGCCGGCCGGGCAGCAGAAGTCGAGCTCGAGGAGGACGCGCTCGACAAAGGCGCACAAGGAGCGCGCCGGGAGCGTCAATAGAAGCGGTAGGGCGCGTCGTTCCTGCAGAAGCGACAGGGCGAACCGGGCCGGCCGGAGCGGTCGGGTCCACTGCAGGTTGTAGAGCAATGGCGCAGTCCCGCCGAGTCCGACCCACATCTGCCGAGATAGGTCGTTCGCTCCGTCCGCGACGAAGAGATCCTGCGGCCCGGAGAGCGCCGCTCTCGCCAGTTGCAGCGCCGTCAGACCGTGGCGCCGGTTCGGGTCCACCATGAACTGGCAGCCCACGGCGACACGGATCGGTCGCCCGCGGAACACCATCGGCCTCGGCATCACCCCCGCGAAACCGGCCATGCGGCCGTCTTCCTCGGCTACCCAGGAGGGTACCTGGGGGTCGCGCCACGGGTTATCGAAGAGCATCTCCCGGAAGTAGATCTCGAACGCGGCCCGTGAACTCCAGCGAAGATTCGGATATATGCGCACGAACAGCGCAGCAACGGCGGGGACATCGTTCTCGACAAAGATACGAATCGTTGCCATAGCAGGTTCCGTCCTTCGTACCAATCCTCTGCGCAATGAGGAATATGCGTGATTCTCTCGGCTCCCGGTGGCGGTGGCAGGGGCGCGCGCCTAGTCCGATCGGACTAGGGCCCGTCGAGAGGCCCCCCGGCAGGACACCAAGTTCACATCTCCCCTCCTCCCTGAAACCTAGGGCTCGCGTTCGGAGGCTCGTGCCCGCCGAAGGACCTCCGCGCGACCCCAGATGTTGCGAGTTCCAGATCTCCATGAGAGCGTTCCGCGACGATGCTGGCCATGAAATGGTTCCCTGAGGGAAACAGCAGGACACGATATTCG
>Ga0137403_10004244_pt1 | contig 16922 bp, 9 predicted proteins | sample CZOMad2_1_16fung_FD_122057 | JGI IMG/M metagenome (GOLD analysis project Ga0137403, IMG submission 122057) | Vadose zone soil fungal communities from Angelo Coast Range Reserve, California, USA - CZOMad2_1_16fungal (Hybrid Assembly) | ecosystem: Environmental > Terrestrial > Soil > Vadose zone...
GAGCTTGGGGTTAGGGTTCTGAATCTTTACCTGTGGGGGCGTGAATTGCGTCCATTGGAATTTGGGTAACTTGCCGCGATTGACAGGAGCCGTCGTGTGGTCGTTGGCTCCTCCGCCCCCGCCCGCGGGTTTGGCTCCCTGAGGCAGTTTCGCCATGTAAGGAGAAATATCCAGCGGCAGCACATCGGTCTTGGTTTTTGCCTGCGTAGACGATGGCTGGTGAGTGATGATCGAAAAGGTGATGAACCCGATCAACAGCACGTGTAGCCCGACTGAGATCGCCTGGGTCCAGCCGAAGTTTTCATCCTTCGACCAGATCTCCTTGACGCGAACCGGCTTTACTTCAAAGGGCAGCGGAGCCAGCTTGGCCGGTGAAAACAGCTCCTTCAAACGAGCGCCAAAACCACCAAACCCTTCGACCCAACCTGTCGAAAGCCTGCTGTTAAATTGGCCCTTCGGTGCGCTCCGTCCGCTGAAGAATTCGCTAAGGTTTCCCCAAAATCCGCCGCCATATTGCGTTGGCATCAGCGTGGATTTCACATCTCCGCGAACTTTTACCGGCCGTTCAAATAGGAATTGCTTCAGGTTGGACCAAAAATTATCCGGCATCAGAATCGCTGGCCGGCCGAAACGGGGCACCGGTGCGGGCCGCGTGCTTCCGCGCGGTTCTTCAACGTTTGGACGTTGCGGTGGCCCCAAGTTGAGCATTGTCCCCGGCAAGTTCTGCACCCGATGCGCGACGACTGCGCTGTCACTTATAAGTAGACGCACTTCCAGTACTTCTGGCGTCTCTTGGTTTACGATTCTCTCCAGCCGGGATAGGTTGCACGGCCGCCCCGGCTGACACCATACTCCATTCATTGTAACATACGTAGTTACACTCTCCGATGTTTCCCGCCGCGCTACTGGCGAAAACTAGGGCTCAGAAGGGAATTGCGCTCGCGGCATCCATGTCCGAACCACTCGAACTCAAGAAGACACTCAACTTACCCAAAACCGACTTTCCCATGAAAGCAAGTCTTCCGCTGAATGAGCCGAAGCAGCTCGAAGCCTGGCAGGAAGCCAATCTATATCAGAAAATTTTGGACGCGCGCGCCGGCAAGCCGCTGTTTGTATTGCACGATGGCCCGCCCTATCCCACCGGCACCATTCACCTGGGCACTGGGCTGAATAAAATTCTGAAAGATCTGATCGTCAAGACCAAGAGCATGGCTGGCTACTACGCTCCCTACGTTCCCGGGTGGGATTGCCACGGGCTTCCCATCGAAACCCAGGTCGAAAAAGAACTTGGCGGCAAAGGTAAAGTGGCTCCGGCGGAATTTCGCAAACTGTGCCGGGCCTTCGCCAACCGCTACGTCGAACAGCACAAGAAAGATTTCAAACGTCTGGGAGTTTTTGGCCGCTGGAACGATCCGTACCTCACCATGAGCTTCGACTACGAAGCCACCATTGCCAACGCCTTCCTCGATTTTATGCAAGAGGGCTACGTGTACCGCGGACGCAAGCCGGTCTATTGGTGCCTTTTCGATTCCACGGCGCTCGCCGAAGCCGAAGTCGAATACGAAGACCATGTCAGCCCGTCCATCTGGGTGAAATTCGGCGTGGTGGGGGGTGGCAAGAACGAAGCCGGCAAAATTGCCGCCGATGTTTCCGCAGTGATCTGGACAACCACTCCGTGGACCATTCCGCACAATCGCGGACTGGCATTTCATCCGGATTATGAATACGCCGTAGTGCAAACCGAAAAAGGCAAGCTGCTGCTGGCAGCGGATCGCGTTGCAGCTCTCGAATCCGAATGCGAAATCAAGGAAGCCGAAATCCTTGGGGTGTATAAGGGCCGCGACTTCGAAGGCATGAAGTTCCATCATCCATTTCTGCCAATTCAAGTGCCCGGCCTGCTCGCCGATTACGTCACTCTCGATCAAGGCAGCGGCATCGTTCACACCGCGCCCGGCCACGGCACCGATGACTTCAACACTGGCCAGCGATATGGTCTCGAAATTTATGCGCCGCTTGATGACAAAGGCGTTTACACGGAAGGCCTGCCGGAATACCAAGGCAAGGACGTCTTCACAGCGAACCCCATTATCGTAAAGTTGCTTGCCGATCGCGGCGCACTGCTTGGCCAGCACTCGTACAAGCACAGCTACCCGCATTGCTGGCGTTGCCACAATCCGGTGATTTTCCGGGCTACCGAGCAGTGGTTCATCGGCATGGATGCGATTCCGCTTCCCGGTACGGGAAGTCATTCTATCGACAGCAAGAAATCTTTGCGCGCGGAAGCGCTCGCCGAGATTCCCAACGTCAAGTGGATTCCTGGCTGGGGCGAAGAGCGCATCTACGAAATGATTGAGAAACGCCCGGACTGGTGCGTCTCTCGCCAACGCTTCTGGGGCGTGCCGATCATCGTGTTTTTCTGCGACGCTTGCGGTGCGCAACTCAAAGATTTCGCAGCGCTCCGCAATGTCGTCGAATGGTTCAAGAAAGAAGGCGCTGACGCCTGGTATCAGCATTCGCCGGAAGAACTTTTGCCGGCAGGCACAAAGTGTTCGTGCGGTACCGCGAAATTCCGCAAAGAGAACGACATTTTGGATGTCTGGTTCGATTCCGGCTCATCGAATCTCGCGGTTCTCACAGCTAAGAATGATTTGGTCGGGCCTGGCCAAGATTGGCGTCCGGCGGATGTTTATCTCGAAGGGCCAGATCAGTATCGTGGCTGGTTTCATAGCTCGCTGCTTGTGGCTACTGGCGTGCGCCACGCGTCTCCGTATCGCAGCGTTGTAACCCATGGCTGGACGCTCGATGAGCAAGGCCGGCCCATGTCGAAATCGCTGGGCAACGCGATCGAACCCGCTGAAATTTCCAACAAGTGGGGCGCCGATCTGCTTCGTCTGTGGGTCACGTCCGTCGAATATCAGGCCGACGTGAAAATGAGCGAGCGGGTGATGACGCAGCTCAGCGAAGCCTATCGCAAGATCCGTAACACCTTTCGCTTTGCGCTTGGCAACCTCGGCGATTTCGATCCATCGCGAAATACTTTGCCAAACGATCAGCTCGAAGAAATGGATCGCTGGATGCTCGAACGCACCGCCGAGCTGGTCAGAAAATGCCGCGAGTGGTATGCCGGGTATGAATTTCACCGCGTGTATCACGCTATCCACGACTATTGCGTTGTGGACCTGAGCGCGTTCTATTACGACGTTCTAAAAGATCGTCTGTACACAAAGGCGCTAAACCATCCGGCGCGGCGATCGGCGCAAACCGCTGTCTACAAAATCACCAGCGCGCTGGTTCGAATTGCTGCGCCCATTCTTGTTTTTACCGGCGAAGAAATTTGGAAGTATTTGCCAAAATCAGCCGGAGAAGCGGCAAGCGTTCATGTCGCGCTTTTTCCCGAAGCGCCCGAACTGCGCACCGGAATCAGCGCCGCTCAAACAGCGGCGTGGGACTTGCTGGCGAAAGTGCGTGCCGAGGTACTGAAAGCGCTCGAGACTGCGCGCAACGAAAAGAAAATCAATTCTGGATTGGAGGCCAAAGTATTGCTTGGCGGCAACCCGGAACTGCGAGCCAAGCTCAATAATCATCTGACGCAGCTACCGGGGCTGTTTATCGTTTCGCAGGTCGATTTCTTGACCGCAGGTGCATCCGACTACCGCTCCGAACTGGTTCCGTCGCTGGAGGTCTCGATCCACAAGGCCGACGGCAGCAAATGCGAGCGCTGCTGGAATTACTCTACCCACGTCGGTGAAAATTCCCGCTACCCGACGATCTGTGAACGCTGTTCGGTCGCTCTGGCCGAAATCGAAGGCGCTGCCTCTTGATTCTCAAGACTCATCCCTTCGCTCTAGCAGGGTTTGGCTGCACAGTCGTCTTTAGCCTGTGCAGCGCGATTGCAGCCACCCGCTGCTGCTCCTTTACCTCCCCGATTTCCTTAATTTCCTGTACTTCGAAATCCTAATGATCCACGCCAATCGTCTCCGCTGGTTAATTCTGACGCTCATGGTCGTATTTCTCGACCGGCTCTCCAAGGCCGCGATCGAAGCCAAAACCGCCGAAGGCTGGCGTCACGAGCTCATCCACAACTTCATGTACCTCGTGCATAGCAAAAATCCCGGCATCGCGTTTAGTATTTTCGCCGACAGCAATTCGCACTGGGTCCGCTATCTGCTAATCGCGGGCTCTCTCGTGATTATCGCGATGATTGCTTGGTATCTCGTGGCAGCAGCTGGAGTCTCCTCCCGCGCCGCGGCCGGTTTGGCATTATTACTTGGCGGCGCGACCGGTAACCTAACCGATCGCATTCTGCACGGTGCCGTGACCGATTTTTTTGAAGTGTTATTCGGCGCCTACCGCTACCCCGCTTTCAACGTAGCGGACTCCGCGATCACCATCGGCGCAATATTGCTCCTTCTGGATCTGCTTTTTTCCAAGCCCAGCCGCCAGAACGCCACAAGCAAGGCTCGGTAAACGGCGATCCAACGCAAGTCCCAAGCGCCCCCAGGCAACACTCGCCCAGGTCTCGATTGACGCGATAGTTGGTGAGCGATAGCTTAAATTATGGCCGCGCCCGCCGACCCCCTCGAAAACAATTGCGAAGTTCACAAAGATCCCTTACGCCTGCTTAGTGTTGTAATTCCTGCCCATAACGAAGAGGGCTGCATTGCTTCCACAGTGGAACACTTGCACCTCGAATTGCGACTGCAAAATGTTCCACACGAGATTGTGGTGGTGGATGATGGCAGCACCGATGCTACCTGGCAGAAGCTTGTGAGTCTTTGCGAACACATTTCCACACTCAGGCCGGTCCAGAACCTGGGAGCGCCTGGATTCGGGCGCGCGGTGGAAAAGGGATTTGCTGCAATGACCGGCGACGCCGCCGTGGTGATGATGGCCGATGAGTCCGATGATTGCCGCGACGTGGTGCGCTATTGGGAACTGCTGAACCAGGGCTGGGACGCCGTTTTCGGATCGCGATTCCTTAAGGGCGGAGGAGTGATCGATTATCCTTGGTTGAAGCTTCGTCTAAATCGCTTGGCGAACGCCTTCATCATGCTCATGTTTGGCATCAAGCTTAACGACACCACCAACGCCTTCAAAGCTTATCGCGCCACCGTGATACAAGGTTGTCTCCCGTTGCTATCTCCGCACTTCAACTTAACCGTCGAACTTCCACTGAAAACCATAGTGCGTGGCTACAGTTGGACGGTTATGCCGATTACTTGGAGGAACCGGCGGGTCGGGACCTCCAAACTTTCCATCAAGGAAATGGGCAGCCGCTACCTATTCATCTGCTTGTATATCTGGCTGGAAAAGTATTTCAGCCGTGGCGATTACAAGAAACAGTGAATAACAAGCCCTACAGTAGAGGGCCGCTGAGAATAAGAGACAACAGTAGCAAGAGAAGCTAACCCTTTTGACACAACGGCTCCGGTCGGCCGATTGACACGATCGCGATAGACCTTTAGCGTGATCAAAGGATCGAAAAACGGACGTGAATACAACCATACTCGGGTGGGCCCCCTCGCAGAATGCGACCAGATCTTCGAAAATAGCCTTTCAGGTCGGGGCGTTTCTGATCGCCTTGCTGATCTTATTTTCCCGCCGGCCGGACGCCATTCTGAACGCCCAATTTTACGCGGAGGATGGCACTTTCTGGTACGCCGACGCCTACAATCATTCTTGGCGCTGCCTTTTCATGGCAGAAGCAGGTTATTTCCACACCGTGCCCAGGCTCGTTGCTCTTTTCTCGCTTATATTCCCGTTGGCCTTGGCGCCTTTGGTCATGAATCTGGTCGCGTTTTTCTTTCAGATCCTGCCTATCAATCTTTTTCTTTCCTCCCGTTTCAACTCGATACCGCTCAACATCAGGATTCTGGCGGGTTTCCTGTATCTCGCAGTACCCAATTCGTTTGAGATTCATGCCAACGCCACCAATATCCAATGGCACTTGGCGCTCCTAGCATGCATGGTAATCTTGGCCAGCTCTCCGCACTCCCTGGCGTGGAAGGTCTTTGACGTCACCATTCTTGCGCTGGCCTCGGTCGATAGTCCGTTGGGCATCCCGCTGATTGCGCTGGTTGTCGCGAGTTGGTGGATGCGCAGGGAAAAGCACCTCGGATTACAGCTATTGGCGCTCGTTCCGGGCACCATGATTGAAATCGTGGTTCTGCTGCTTTCTCAGACGCGTCGAGCGGCACCAAACGGCGCGAACCTGACTCGGCTTGGCAGCATTCTTGGCGGACAGGTGTTTATGTCTTCGATCCTGGGCGTCCGTACCTTAATGAAGTTTCACTACGGCCACGTGCGCTTTTTGCTTTTCGCCGAGCTATGCGCGGCGTTTGTTGGTCTGGCAATCATCATCTACGCTCTTTGGTTCGCGCCACGTGAATTGAAACTATTCATTCTCTTTTCGGCAAGTGTTCTGGCCATGGCTCTTTATCATCCTCTGGCAACCATGGAGCCGGCGCCCGGGCAATGGGAGTTGCTGCGCATTCCCGGTTTCGGTAACCGCTATTATTTCTTTCCGATGCTGGCTTTTTTCGCTTGTTTGATCTGGATGGTGGCGAACACGCGCTCGAAGGCCAGATTTGCTCGCTACGCCGCGATAATCATTCTGCTTCTATTACCAATCGGCGTTCTGCGGGACTGGAAATATAAGCCATTCGCTGACTTCGACTTCCCCAGATATGTGACCGTGTTCGAAAGGGCCGAGCCGGGAACCAGAATAGTTATTCCCACCAACCCTACCTGGACCACCTGGACGATGGAACTGGTCAAGCGATAAAGCGCTATAATTTCGCCTCATGCCTCTACCGCGGCAATAAGCTATGCAAGTTTGCCGGCTTGGTAGGGGCATCGCTTAGGGGCTCGGACCACCATTCATTTCGCGTCGCGAATGACCACTAAACCCGATCGAGATGAATTGCTCGTGCCACGCACCGCTCATGGCACGCGACTTGACCGCTGGCTCGTGGTGCAGTGCCCACAGCTATCCCGCGCTCGCCTGCAAGAACTGATCGCCGATGGCCTGGTATTAGTGAACGGCGCTGCAGTGAAAGCTTCGCAGAAGCTTCGCGGCGGTGAAAAGATCCTGGTCCAAGCCGTAGAGCGGCCACCGCTTCGTGCCCAACCCGAATCCATTCCGCTCGACATCCTGTATGAAGACAATGATCTAATGATTGTCAACAAACCCGCCGGAATGAGCGTGCACGCCGGAGCAGGGAATTCGCGCGGCACGCTGGTAAACGCTCTGTTGGGTCGCGGGCAAAATCTTTCCCGCGGTGGATCGCAAGCGGATGCACTCCGTCCTGGAATCGTGCACCGTCTCGACAAACAAACCTCTGGCCTGATGATCATCGCAAAAAACGACTATTCCCACGCCAAGCTAGCCGAATCGTTTCGCACCCGCGTCGTAAAAAAAACTTACCTTGCGCTCGCCGAGGGCAAATTTGCAACTAACACCGGCCGAATCGACTTGCCAATCGGCCGTGATCCGGTCCACCGAACGCGCATGAAAGCATTCGCTGATCCATCCGTGCAACGGGACCAAATCGCGACTGGTCGTGCGCGCGAGTCCCGCACCGAATGGCACAAGCTCGCCGAATTTGGCCCCGCAACTCTGCTCGAGGTCCAACTCCACACTGGCCGAACGCATCAAATCCGTGTGCACTTCTCCGCTGTGAAGCATCCTCTTGTCGGGGACTCTCTCTATGGCGCCGCGCGTGAACTTTATGTGGGTGATAGCAAAATACCGGCCACCCATCGGCAGTTTCTCCATGCCGCGAAACTCGGCTTTCCCCACCCCCGCACGGTGCAATGGATCGAATTGCGCGCACCTCTTCCGCAGGATCTGCGCGAATACCTCGATACCCTCGCGGCTGCCGCAGGCCACAGCCTCGGATCCGCCAGCGAATATCTTTAACAACGCTGCGACGCGCGGCGCCGACTTGAAATTGACCTTGCGGGCGCAAGCTCCCTATACTTTCTCATCATGAAAAATCCACTTCTAGCCCTCCTCGCCAGCGCAACTCTGCTCGTTTTCCCGCTTGCGAACTATGCGCAGCAGCCTCCGTCGCCTGCTCAGGAAAAGCCGCAACCCGCACCGCCTCCGCAGAATTCCGCTCCACAGCAGCAGTCCCCGCAAGAAGGCCCGACGTTCCGCGCCACGGTCAACCTGGTGGACGTCCTGGCTACCGTGCTCGACCGCCGCAACAAACTGGTTTCCGATCTCGACAAACACGACTTTAAGATTTTTGACGACAACTCGCTGCAAGAAATCCGTTTTTTCAGCAAACAGTCCGACCTGCCGCTTCGCATCGGCATGCTTCTGGACACCTCGAACAGCATCCGCGACCGCCTGAAATTCGAACAGGAAGCCGCCGTCGACTTTCTCTACAGCGTTTTGCGCCGCGGAAAAGATCAGGCATTCGCCATGACCTTCGATGACGAGCCGCAAATCATTCAGGCATTTACGGGAGACGGCGCCCAGCTCCGCGATGAAATCAACAAGACTCGCGCCGGCGGTGGCACCGCCGTATACGACGCCATCTACGAAGCCTGCGCGAAGCAATTAAGTAATCCTCCGCGGCCCCCCGGCGATCAGCCGGATGTCGTTCGCCGTGTCATGGTTCTGATCAGCGATGGCGACGACAATCTTTCCAATCACACCCGCGGCGAAGCCATTGAAATGGCCCAGCGCACCAACGTCGTCATTTACACCATCAGCACCAGCACTCAGTGGATCCAACTCTCACAAACCGATCCCTCCAAACTGGCCAATCGCAAAATGCACCTCACTGAAGGCGATCAAATTCTCAAGGACCTTGCGGACGAAACCGGCGGCCGCGCTTTTTTCCCCTATCACGTTGACGATCTCAATCAATCTTTCCAGGACATCGGCGACGAACTCAGAAATCAATACACCATCACCTACAGTCCTTCCAATTTCGTCGCTAATGGCCGCTACCACAAAATCAAAATCGAGCTTCCCAACCACAATGGCGACCAGGTCCGCGCGCGTCGCGGGTACTTCGCAAAATCGCGCGCTTCCGCCGCCAGCTCCACGCAAAATCCCACGTCGCCCGCCCCAGCCGGCCAATCTCCTCCACTTTCGAAGCCCTGATGATTCCTGGGTGGCGGCGGCCTTACGCCGCTGCTCTTTCTTCTCGAGACCCACACCGGTCCGCCACGAATGTAACCGCGACCATCGCATTGTTTGTGCCCGCGTCCACATGAATGGGGTCAGATCTGTTTACGGATACCGGCAGGTGCTACTTCGAAGTGTCGTGAAATAAGAACGCATCCGACTCGATATTCCCGCGCTCGATGGCAATCTGCTTTCCATCTTTCGAATACGCGTAACGGAAAATCAAATCTTTCGGGAAGGTCGTTAATTGCTTGCGATTCTTTCCGTCCAAAGACTGCTGCCACAGATTATCCACGCCCTTTTCACGCACCACGTACACAATTGACCTGCCGTCCGGCGCAAATACCGGTGTCGAAGTCATTCGCGAATCAGCGTCAACATAGGTGGTCTTGCTGCCGTCGGTAGGATCCAGCCGGATCATCAGCTTATGATCCTCTTCTCTCACATCCAAGGAGGAAAGAAGTTTGCCGTCAGGAGAAAGCTCGAACTGCCCGACCGGCGACTTGACGACAGTTTCTGGCGCGCCCCCTCCCGTGGGAACGCGCTTTATATAACGATTGTCGGCCTGATCTGTGTAATACACCCACCGGCTGTCGGGCGAACATACGGGCTCTCGATCGTTTTGTCCGGTGGTTAACTGTGAGACGTTGCTCCCGTTCGCGTCCATTCGCCAAAGGTTCACCGCAGCGGAGCCGGTGCGATTTACGCGTCTGAACACGATGTATCGCCCGTTGGCGCAGGCGCTAGCCTGATCCGAAATATGCGAGGCGTCATTCAGCAGTACGGTCTCGTTGCCGGCCGGGGTCACCATCTTCAATTGGCCGGCCTGCGGCAATATCAGTCTGCCATCTGGCATCCATGCCCATCTCCACAAATTTACCTGCGAAGACAGCGGCACCGCCTTGAGCTGCGTCGGCGAAGCTGCAGGCGCAACCACCAGTTCGAAGGTGAGTTTTGTCTGGTTCGCCACCATGGTCTTTCCGTCCGCTGCCAGGCTGGGATGCCCGTAATCGTTGGTGTCATGCGTCAGCAACCGGTATTCGCCCTTTGGATAACTCAAGTATCCCAATTGCGCTTGCAGTGGCCCGGAGCTTAGGTCCGTTGAGGGTACGATCAGCCCCTGTCCGTCCGGCATCCATACTGGCTGGTAATAAATTCGTTCGCGTTCAATCGCGAAATTTTTCTCTTTGCCGGTCACGGCGTCCACCAAATCAAATCCGCCAAGGGTGTCTTTCGTGGGCTGTACCACCGGGATAAGCATGGTCTTGCCATCTGGCGACCACGCGGGTGTAAAGCTGTCACTCAAAATCGTTTTATCTTTCAGCAATGCGTGTTCGTCGCTTCCGTCGTTCTTCATCACCACTAGATCCCAATATGGCGAATCGTGCTTTTCCCTTAGAAAGGCAAAACGCTGCCCGTCTGGTGAAAACGTGATCGGGGTGTCGACATCTCGGGCGACCACGTGCGGTGTTCCTCCGAGCACTGGCGCTGCATAGAGTATGCCGATAATGTGTTCTTCCTCGTCTCGGCGCAGAAAATACAGATAGCTTCCGTCCGGAGAAAACCTCAGTGCCTGATACCGCGTCGCCGCCGGCGCCACCACCTGGGTATTGCTTCCCGTCACGATGTGCCGCAGCCACAACGACTCCAGCCCATTTTCCGAATGCACTTGCAGTAGATACTTTCCGTCAGGCGATATCGAAGCCATCGCCACGTGCCCGTCGTTTGTAAGATTCGTAATCTCAAAGTTTTCGAACGGCACGCGCTTCGAACGCTGCAGCAGGGAATAAATCCCGTAACCCGCTGCCGCCAACAGAACGGCCAGCAGCAATGCTGCCACTGTCGTTCCCAGCTTGTTCTGTTTCGCCGCCGCCACAATGACTGATCCGCTTGACTTTGCAACGCTCGTGGTTGCGGTCGGCGTCGCGGCGCTTGACTTTGCTGCGCCGGCCGACCCGGGAGAAGACCCTGCTGCAGCTGCGCTCCGGCCCGAATCCGTTTCCCGCTGCAGCCGCTTCAGATCTGCCCGCAGCTCCGCGGCGACCTGGTATCGCACGTCGCGGTCCTTCTCTAACGCCTTATTCAGAATGCGTTCGAACTCTGTAGGAAGACTCGGATTCAATGTCACGGGAGAAATCGGAGCCTGCCGCAAAATCTTGTCGAAAATGACCGCGCTGGTTCCACCGGCAAACGGATTTTGCCCCGTCACCATTTGATACAGCACCGCGCCGGTCGAAAACAGATCCGTCCGCGCATCCAGTTCTTCGCCGCGCGCTTGTTCCGGCGACATATACGCAATCGTGCCCACCGCAAGGCCCGGACTCGTCAAATGGGTCTCATCCGCATCGATCGTCGCGCCTTGGGTAGTCATTGCCGACTCGCTACGGACCAGCTTCGCCAGCCCAAAATCCAGAATCTTGGTCTGGCCGCGCTCGGTCACAAAAATATTTGCCGGCTTGATATCCCGGTGGACGATGCCTTTTTTGTGTGCCGCATCCAATGCATCCGCCAGCTGAATTCCGATGTCCAGCGTCCGTCCAAATGTCAGCGGGGCGTTGAGCAGCAGCGCATCGAGTGACTGACCCTCGAGCAGCTCCATGGCCAGGAACGTCTTGCCGTTGTCCTCTTCAATCGCGTGCATGGTGCAAATTCCAGGATGATTCAGGGACGACGCGGAGCGCGCTTCTCGCAAAAATCGCTCCAGTGTCTGCGGATCGCGGTGTTTGTCTTCAGGCAGGAACTTCAGCGCAACTCGTCGTCCGAGCTTGGTGTCCTCGGCTTCATAGACCACGCCCATGCCTCCGCGGCCCAGCTTGCGGAGAATCCGGTAGTGTCCAATAAGTTCGCCATCCATCGTGGAATGGAAATGTTAACGGCTGGACGCAGGCCGGTCAATTGCGTCGGGTACTTTTCCCGACAAAAAGTATGCAATTATTCTGGTTTCAGCGGTCGTCGGGCAATACTGGCAGAACGGCCATATTCGCAGTGCCCGGTTCATCCCGAAGCTTGATATACAGCAGTGTTCCGTTCGGCCGTGGGACGCTAAGCGATGCATCCGCGAATCCCGCAGGTACCGGAACGTTATGGGTAAATTGCGGGTCTGACGCCACCGATTCCAGCAGAAATAGATTCGAACCGCTCAGTCTACATTGTTTGTCCGGGCTGTCCGGGCACCGGATCTCTCTCAGCACCGGCAGCCGCACCAGTGTTGCCAGCGGTAGCCAGTCTCCTTTGCGTCCTTCTTCGGAAATCGCGCGGAACCGCAGTGTGCCAAATGCCGAGGTCCCGAAACTCTTTAGCGGTTCCAGAATCGCCAGTGCCGTCTGGGCGTCCTGCATCACCAGATTTCCTTCAGCGACGCCGAGCGTCGCGTGGAACGATTCATCCTCGTTCGCGACCTCGATTTTTTCCTGATGCGGGAACTTTTCCGGCAATTCCGATTTCACAAAAAATGAAATTCTTCCGTCCTGCGGCAGCAATTCCTGGTTTGCCAGGCGAATCGCTGAAGGATTCGGTCCCAATTGAATCGACTTGCTAACCAAAGAAACTCTCGGCCTCGCCGGCTGCACCGTGGTCTGCAAGTCCAGCACCCGGCCATCTTTCAACGCTACCCGCGCCACCAGGTTTTGTTCCGGCTGAAACGATGCGCTAGAAGCCGTAGCTGGCGCCGCTAGGTACAACACATCTTTTCTTTCGGCCCGCGTCAGCTTAGCCGGCGCGAAATGCACTCCATTCAATTCGAATCCGTTCACTTCATCCAGCCTGGTGCCTTGCAGTACCCCCTGTTTGTCACCTGCGCTGATCGTGAAATCGTCCAGCTTCGCCGCTTCTGAATACGCCTGCACCGGCAACTCATCCGGATGCTCTTGACCAAATCTTTGTACCGCCAAGGTAATTTTTCCCGCGGCCGCATCTTTTAGCGGAACGTGAACTTCAATCTCGTTGGTGCCGCTTACTTTCCAGGTCAGTTTTATTTCCTTGCCGTCTTGCGCCTTCATCGAAATTTTCTCAGCGCACACTGCACAGATCGATTCCAGGTGCAGGGTATCTTCGCGCCCCACGATCAAAGCGCCCTGATCCTTTTCCGGAACCTTCCAATCCGCTTGCTGCGTGCTCCGCATGTGAAAGCTTGGCCCCGCAAACGATTCGAATCCCCATTTTCCATGCAGTGTCGCCACTGATTGCGTACCGAATTCCGCGGCTGCCACTTTCTGTGTGTCCACTACGAAGCCGCCACGCACCGCATCAGCTTTGGCCGGCAATTCCACACTTATTCCGTTCTTGTTCTGCATGCTCAACACAAAGTCATGCGCAATGTTCGTGGAAAAAACCAGCGGCGCGCCCTCGACGGGCAGCACCAGCCCGGGATTCTGGAGGCAAAACACCTGCTCGGCATTCGGATTTCGCAACGGTGGCAGTTGTGGCGCCTCCACCGCCGGCAATCCCACCACAATCACCGATTTCGGATTCCGGAACGACGGCGGATTGTTCAAATGCAGGTTCAATTGCTCGCCACCCGGCATCGCCAGCGCCGGAATGTACTGAAATTCCGCAGTGTGGATATTTCCCAGCAGCCTGGCGAGGTCCACCACGGCGCCGATATAGGCGCTATAAAATCCTCCGCCGGCCATCGGCGTGGTGCTGATCGCACCAATTAGATCGGACGACGGCCCGGTCGTCAGCGCAGCCACCACCGACTGGCTGTGTCCATCGTCCAACACCAAACGGTCGGTGTTTTGCGTTAAACACGCCGCTTGTTGTTCCACCGGACGATCGAAGCACTGCTGGTCAATCTTGATCTGCAGCGTCTTCGCCATTTGCACCGATCGCTCATGAAGCGCGGCCGGGTCCGAGTCCGAAGTTTTTCGGATCTCGCTCAGATATTTTTCCAGCCGCGAACGATATAGACCTGCCTGGTTCAAATCTTGCGTCGCTCTGACGAACACTCCCGGCACCGACCGTACTGCCTTGCGCAGGGTTACAAATCCCCCACTGGTATCCGGCGCTAAAAACACCAGCACCTGCTGCGCATCCTTTGGCACCGTCACCAGAATCCCTTCTTCGCGAACTTTCTTGTTCCAGGTTTCCGCTCGCGTGAACCAGTCCTCCGGCGGCGGATTCGTCGATCCCCGCAAAAATGCCACGATCATCAGATAGTTCACCGATTGCGATTCAGGAAAATCCGGATGGATCCAAATGCGATCGCCAGCCTGGAAATTCGCGACTTCCGCGATGGGCAGCGACTTCCCGGCGCGCGATACTTTCATCTCCACGCGCGGCCCGGTCAGATCAAACGCTGCCGCCTGGCCTCGCACAACGCGCGGTGCCGCATACCCAGTCAAGAAGAGCAAAATCGTTCGAATCAGGATTTTCTGGGCGAGAGAAACATCTCCAGTGGTCAAAAACACTACGGGTTCGCTTTCCGGCCTGGGTTGAATCTATTTTATGTTTTTGAAATTTACCGCGCTTCAGATTATAGCGCGTTCACAACTGCCGTCACGATTTTCTGCTGGCGGTGTTCGTCAAATAACTCCACTCGCCAATGCAAAAAATCGCTAACTCTTCGGAGCGTAATATCCCTTGCGCGTCAGGATCCTATAATCCTTGTTCGTCGTTTCCACCCTTACTTTACGGAATCGCCCGTCTTTATCGGTGTTTGTCGGATAGTACCCCAGCGTATACTGGCTGCGCAGTTCGTCCGAAATCTGATCAAACGCCTCGTTCAATCTCTTTTCCGAAGAAACCTCAATCGTCCGCCCGCCGGTTTCATCAGTCATTTTCCTTGCCACATCCGGCCGCCATCCATATCCCGGATCGTGCACCAGCAAGATGTGTATCACCGTGTCGGTCCGTTGCGCCGCTTCAATCGCTTGTTCCACTCGCAGCTTGCTTCCTTGATCGTCAGCGTCGGTGATGATCACCAGCGCCTTTCGGCCGGCCTCCGTTACCAGTTTGTCGTTGCACGCCAGAAACACCGCGTCATAAAAAAGCGTGCCAGCAGCGTTCGAACGCGTAGGAATCGTTCCCGGCGTCACCACCCCGGTGTTAACCGCGCCAATCCGAGCTTTCTGGATTGCCCGTTCCACCTGTGCGCGGTCATCGGTAAAATCCGCAAGCAAGTCCACATCGGTGTCGAAGCTGATCACCATCGCCTCGTCGCCCTTGCGCATCACGCGCTCCATGAATCGTGACGCCGCTTCCTGTTCCGCCCCCAGCCGGTTCTGCTCGCTGCCGCTGGTATCAATCAGCAACCCTAGGGTGATCGGCATAGTCACTTCTTTTGAGAAAAACGCGATCTTCTGTTCCTGGCCGTCTTCAAAGATCTTGAAATCGTCCTGCCGCATGTCTCCAACGATGCGTTTGTTCTTGTCGCGCGCCGTCGCGAACAGGTTCACCAGGTTCACGGTCTTTTTCAGTGCGGGGCCTTGCGCAGGCTCTTGCGGTGCTGCCGGCGCCGCCAAACTTCCGGCAATCGCCAACACCAACGGCAGCTTTACGAAATTCTTCACAGAAGGCATGTATACTTTCCTCGATGGCTGCCAGCCGCCCAGAGAGAGGCTGCAGATAAGATTCCCGGATTTTTTCGCAACCGGGTAGGGTTGTTTGTGCATCCATACGGTTTCAGGGTTGGTACTTACAGACCCCGAGGTAGCTAGGATGCAATGAAGCGTAAGTAAGGATGCGTCAGCTTTACAGCGACGTTTTGCTCATCCTGAACGCTCAGAATTCTGGCTGGGAGAACATGAAAAGTCCACGAAAAACGAAATTTGCCGTCCTCGCGCCGCTCTTGCTCGCCTCCGGCCTGCTCGCGCAAGAGCCGCCCGCCGCACCCGTGCCCAAGGTTGCTCCCGATGCCGCCAAGCAAAATCCGCCGCGGCCGCAGGATTCGCAGATTCCTCCAAGTCAGCAGAATCCGACCGATAGCCAATCCATTCTAAAAATCCACGTCAACTACGTTTTTCTCCCAGTAACGGTAAAAGACGGCGACGGCCACCTGGTCCCTGACCTCACCCGCGGCGAATTCCGCGTTTTCGACGACAGCGTCGAACAACGCCTGGAATTTTTCTCCGCGGAAGCTTTTCCCCTCTCGGTGGTAGTCTTGCTCGACAACGACCTCAAAACCAAAGACGCCGAACAGGTCGAATCCAGTCTCTCCGCCATCCTCGCCGGTCTCAGCAGCAACGACGAAGCTTTTGTCTGCCGTTTCGATACCAATTTTCATCCCGGCAAAGGCTTTACTCGCGATCAGGACAAGCTACTGACCGAGCTGCACCGCACTCGCCTCAGTACCGACCGTCCCGATGTCGCCGGGTCCGACCCTGGCGGACCCTACTCTGGTCCAACCATCAATGGCCAGTCTGCGGTCAGCCCCGGTGCGCCACCGGTAGCCGCTTCAACCGTCATCATTGGTGAAAAATCGAGCAAAGCTCTCGACGACGCCGTTTACGAGGCCTCGCAGCTCTTAAAAGATCGCGGCCGCGACCGCCGCAAGATGATTTTCCTGATCTCTGACGGCGAAAATGGCAAAACCAATCACTACACTTACGGCAACACCGTGAAAGAACTTCTTCGTTACGGAGTTTCCGTCTACAGTCTCGGAGTCGGCGGCGGCTTCTATGAACGCAAATTCTCGCGCCTTCAGTCCTATGCCCATGATACCGGCGGCGACGTCTTCTACGCCGCGAAACGCAATTCGCTGGAAAGTCTCGACTCCCGGGTCACCGAACAGGCCCGCAACCAATACACGCTCGGCTACAATCCCCGGGGGAACGATAAA
>Ga0137403_10004245_pt1 | contig 16921 bp, 7 predicted proteins | sample CZOMad2_1_16fung_FD_122057 | JGI IMG/M metagenome (GOLD analysis project Ga0137403, IMG submission 122057) | Vadose zone soil fungal communities from Angelo Coast Range Reserve, California, USA - CZOMad2_1_16fungal (Hybrid Assembly) | ecosystem: Environmental > Terrestrial > Soil > Vadose zone...
TGTGGAGCCATATTGAAAGCGTCACAGCAAAAACGATGATGCAGACCTCAATGAGTATCTCTTTTATTTTGTCAGCAAAACTATGATTGCGATTTTTAACGGCGTCGTAGATTTTCTTTGTGTGTTTGGTTACTTCATCCTGCATATTTCGATAATAAGATTTGTAGAGATTGGGTGTCGTGAGTAATAAAGATAACTTAATATTAAATTTATTATTTTTTCTGTTTTTCCGGGAGAAAATTATCAATCCGGGTTTAGCCGTGCTACCTGCCAAAAACTAATTTTTCTTCTAAGCTTAAATCCTAACTGTTCGTACAGCCTGATTGCGGCAATATTAGTTTCGGTAACGTGTAAAAAGGCGAACTTTTTTTGCTGAAGGATGTTATTTACCGTGTGTGCAACCAATTGTTTCGCATATCCTTTCCCGGTATGATCCGGATGTGTAACTACCGCGCTGACTTCAGTAAGATCATTCATTTTCATACGCTCACCAGTAACCGCAACTAATTTATCGTCCTTATAAATTCCGAAATACTCGCCCAACAAGAATGTATTTTTTTTGAAGTAGCCTGGTTGGACAAAATTGACCAGTTGAAACAAGTCGTTGCTATGTTGTTCAGTAAGTTTTATAATGATATCCTTTTCTTTGATTTCTATCTTATCCTTTAAAATCATCTGAAGACATATCAAATTGTTTTTAACGACGAGCCCATCCGGAAGTTTCGGTTCTTCCCCAACAATAAAAAAATTATCTGCCAGGGATGAATAATTTTTAATTGGATCTAAAATGTGTTCACCATTGGCAAAACCGCCAAATGGACAATAATCAGGATGATAGAATTTTATATTGTTATAGTCAACGGCAAATTGGCTATGGGTTTCCGTTAAAGAATGCCAAACAGGATTATCTAATTTACTATCTTCGGTATTCTTCATGATTATATTTTCGGGTTTTTAAATTTAATAATTAAAAAAATGATATTCATATAGTTATATAGTTATATATATATATATTTATCTATTTACTAAACTAATATTATTAACAATAACTAACTAACTAACTAATCCAACATATTTATATACTATATTAATTCTAGTTATAATCTTATGAATTAACCATATCGAATACTAATATTCATTTACTAATCTAATCTAATATTTACAATATATTCACATATTTAATCTAACTACTATCTCCCGAATATAAATCTTCCATATACCCACCCACCCACCTTCTTTTAAACATAATAAAAACTATAAAAACTATATAAATATAAAGTTCCCTAATATAACCATCTAATTCTAAATATTCTTATTAATCTTCATATAACTATTCCTATCTCTATCTTATCTTTAATCTAACGTTTTCTAACTAATATATAAATATACAATAAAACTATTCCCTCTCCATCCTATCGTTTTCCAAAACTTTCCCCCGTATTATGTAACTAATCGATCCATGACCCCGTTTTCCTAAAGCTTTAGAGTAACCATAGAGTAACCAACCACTCGTAATATGTAACTTTTCTGTAATCTATTCTATAACTATAAAAAAACTTTCCCCCCTTCCAAATCTAAACCTAAAGGATAAAGCCTTTCCAAACCCAAGTTTGTTTTTAACCCGGCTAAACCTTCGAAATCTAAATCTTTTTATAAAACTAAAACTAAAACTGTTTTTTTCTTTACGCTAAACCTTCTAAAACTCTCCGTTTTCTTGGGAAGCTAAACCTTCTAAAGGACATTAGTACCCAACAGCTCGCGTTTTTTTGCGGCGTTTTTTGCTCGTAATATGTAACTTTTCTGTAATCTGTAATCTGTAATCTGTAATCTGTAAAAGTTTTTTTGTTTTGTAAAGCGTTTTTAAAACTCCACCAGTTTACTTTCCACAAGAAGTTTTATTGTTATTGTTATTGTTATTGTTATTGTTATTGTTATTGTTATTGTTATTGTTATTGTTATTGTTATTGTTATTGTTTTTTAAAACTCCCTTCCAAAGCCAAAGGGATCGCTTTCAAAGCCAGAGGGAGAAATTTAATTGTAATTGTAATTGTTTTTTAAAACTCCACAAGTTTCCACAATTTTATTTTACTTTCCTAAAGCAAACCTAAAGGACACCGTGTTTTTCTGAGCGTTTTTTTCTAAAGGCAGGCTAAACCTTCTAAAGATTTGGAGCCCGGTTTTGTAAGCTTTTCAAAACTCAAGAAAATCAATCTTTTTTTCTACCTTTCCAAAGCTTAGCTTTCCAAAAATGAGAGGTTTTGGTTTGTTTTTTTGTTTTAAAGCTTGTTGGTTTGTTTTTTTGTAATAACCCAAAGCTTCTTTATTATATCATTCACAAAGTTTTTTAAAATATTTCAAATTTTCTTATTAATTTTAAAACCTATTGAATTTAAATAAATTATACTTGATACTATATTTTCTTGACCAAAACTTCAGTAGTTTTGTTTTTTAAACTTATTATTATATTTTTGTTTTATTATACTATCAAAACTATTATAAAAAACCTATGACTTATTTCAGGTAAATTATAAGGAAAATATATCCCATTAACTTGTGGTTTTCTTGGTTTAGTTAACATAGGTAATTGAGTAATATTAATTGAAGAAAACAAATAGCTAAGTCATGTAAAAAAACTATTGATTATTAACCATTAATTTTAATATAGTATTTTTATTTTCTGTTTTACTATATTCTATAAAAAAACTAAAGATTTCTAACAAAAGAGCTTTTTTCAAAAGATTTCTAAAGCCAGAGTGAATGAAAGCTAATGAAAAACTCTAAAATTAACCTTAATATAGAAAACTATCTCCTAAATTTAATAATTCATATTGGAGAGCTTCAAAAACTATCAGCTTTCTTAATCTTAAGTAATCCTTAATAAATAATGTATCTCAGATTTTTAATAATTTTATTAGTTTTCTTCTTTATCATTAAGATCAATTATATTTAGTACACTATTATTATTATTATTATTATCATTATTATTATTTATATTTTCTAAACCTTTCAAAAAACCAAAACAACAAAACTTAGCTTTCCAATTTATATAATTTATTAGCTAGAATAAAGCCATCAACAACAAAGCTTTACTGCAGCGTTTTTTTTACTGAGCTTTCTAAAGGCAGCCTTTCTTTTGGAGTGTTTTTTTTTTAGCTTGATTCCCCTTCCAAAGCCCCGCTTTCTTTTTCAAAAGGTTTCCTCCCTGACCGTAGGGCAGGAGCCAAAGCTTTGGGATGGATAGTTTTGGGATGCTTTCTATTCTATATTAGTTCTATTAGCTCCACTTTCTAAATCTAAATCTAAATCTAAATCTAAATCTAAGGCTAACTCAATTAATTTACCGGAAAAAAATATGAATATGAATAATAAAACTTGCCTATAATTAATGATCCTATTCCAAGTCTCTCTGATAGAAAAAAACGCTTGTTTTTGAAAACAAATGAAAATATAAAAGTCAACAACAATTAGAAAATCCTTATATTGGTTTATAAAGCTAGAAGGTAAAGACAATTAAAAATATACATTAGGTAAAAAAACTTAGGTTTTAAAAGCTTTCCAAAACAAAAAACTATTACCAAATCCAAATGATTATCACTTGGCTTTTTTGATATTATTACGGAAAATCCTGGGCTAAACCTTCTAAACCTTTCTTGGAGAGTTTTATTCAGAGCTTTAGAAAAAACCTCTTTTTTTAAAAATATTATTAATAATAACTTAGAAAAAAACGCCGGGCTTTAGAAAACAACAAAACTCTTTTTGAAAAGCTTTCAACAAAACTTGTGTTACTTATGATATAGGTATTCTAGGTAGAAATATTGTAAATGAAGATTATATTACATATGGAAAACATTTCTAAAACTAATTAAAAAACCAATAAATCTAATGTAGAAGATTTGCTGTAATAAAGCTAGGCTTTAAAAAAACGCTTTTCTAAAAGCTTTCAAAATAAAAAACAATAAAACTCAAGCTTTGGAAAAAACATTTTCAAAACTATTGATGGTTTTTAACTAGTTTATCAGTTAACAGTGGTGGAAACCTTTTTTTAAAGCCCAAGAAAAGCTTTCAAAAAACAAAACTCGATGTAGAAGAAAACTTTTAGAAGGTTTAGCCCATCAAATAAAGATGAACTTGATTTAGGAGTTTTTTTAGATTAATTATTTTTGCTATTCCAAGGCCAGAGTTTTTCTAAAGAGAGCAGTATCGTTTGATATAGATATTCAAAAGTTTTTGCAGCTAATAAAGTTTTATTAGAAAATAATCGAGCTTTTCTTGGGGCTTTTTTGTTTTTAAAAAATCTGTTAATAAATTTAATAAAACTGAACTATTAAAATTAAAAAATTTTAGATTGAAAGCATTATTTAACTCTATTCCAAATAGTAATAATTTTAAAGATTTTGGAGAGTTTGTTTTTTTGAAGTTTTTTATCAATAATTATACAAAACTAATCAATAAAGAAGAAAACGTTTAGAAGGTTTAGCCCCCCCATTTTAAAGAAAGCTTTACCAAAACCAAGCTTTTTGAAGGGCTTTTTTAGCCAAGAGTTTTGTTTTGTTTTGTTTTGTTTTAGAAAACGTTTAGAAGGTTTAGCCGGAGAAATAACCTCTTTTTGGAGTTTTGTTTTAAAAACTTAGTGGTTCATTATATCAATATAAAACTAACATTACAATTTTGATTCATAATAATAATATTAACAAAAAGAATCAACTCATTTGGAAAGCTTATGAAGGAATCGTTTATAAAAATAATTCTTAATATTGTAAAAAAACTTCACGGATAATATTATTGGTGAGAAAACATTTATTAGATCAATTGGTTAAAAAAACGCTTGTAAAAAACCAAAGCTTTACAAAACCCAACAGGCTTTAGTATAGGGGGTTAGACCATATTTTTGTACTTCTGATTTTGATAGTTTTCTACCAGAGTTATAGGAATGGAGAAATTTAACTTTTTTAGATATGATTACTACATAAAAGCGACTCATTAGACAGTTTTTTTATCAAGCCTGTTCCAAGAGTTCATAAAATATAGAAAGGCCCTAATCTTAAATCGTAGGGGTAAATGTACCGATTATAAAACTTGAATAAGTGATGATATAGTTTTTATTTAAGGTCATTTAGATAATGGTTAAAATAATGGGCCGGACTTTTATCCATTCTTGATGTGTCATATTCTGTTTTTCTTTAGTGTATCCATTCTGCTTCAATTAAGAATTAATATTTCTTATTTAAAATGGTGTAGATCTGCGGCTTTTTAAAATTATTCTTCTATTTAAAAAAACAAAACAAAAAAACAAAAAAAAAAACTTTGTTATAAACATAAAGGATAAGATAATTAGCGTAGCCTGAAGCTAGCCTTTGCTCTGCTATCGAGGTATTATGTATCTTCTTATTGAATGAACTTTTAGGAATCCTTAGCTGGAGGGTTTTTCCACTTAAAAAAACTTTGGGCTAGAAAACTCCCCCGTTTTGGAATTGAGTAACAGGGAATAGTACAATAAAATAATATCAAAGTGAATAAAAAAATTAAAGATAAAACGTGGCATAATATATATAATAATATTACTAAAAAACAAAACTAATTATATTACTACAAAAAATACTACTTTTTTTAAAATTTTATCCAGCTTAACTGCTTGTTTTAACAAGCTTAATTTTATAAGTCTTATACTATTAAAAAACGACTAGTTATACTTTATATAGCATTGTTTATAATGCATTTAATATTTATGATTTTTTGCCCAAAGCTTTTCAATTGTTTTTTTATTTATGTTTACAAATATAAAATATAGAAATAGAAATATTGTAAAAAGCGGAATATATTATATATATTTAATGTTTTTAGAAAGCTTTTAATTTTTTTTATTTGGCTTTGGGAAACCTTTTTAAATCCCTCCCTTGGCTTTGGAAGAGTTTTAAAGCTTATTAATTGAGAGTTTTTTTGATTATATATTAATTATTAAGTGAATTGTTGCTGAAAACTTTTATTATTATGTAGAAAGCTTTTATATAATATGAACTATATATGTTATGATTTTTTTTTAAGCTTTGCTATTGAATAAAACACCAAGTTTTTGCCAAAGCTTTGGAAATCTAAACCACGCGATTTTTTCTCGAACTCTTCTAACATTAAAAAAACCCTCTACCATTACCTAAGTTTTAGGATAGAGTTTTTTTGAAAAAGTTTCGACAGGAGAAAGCCTTTCCCTAAACCACGCATTTTTTTCTTTTTCCCCTTCAAAAGGTGTCCCCAAAGATTTGGCGCTTTTTTGGATCGTTTTCAAAGCCGACGGAACATTTGTTTCCAAAACTTCACAGAGCTTTTTTCTAGCATAACAGAAAATAAAAAAACCCATAATAATTATTAAGATTAGTATCAGTAGTTATCTTGTAAATAAAAAAACTAACATTTCCTATAGGAAAGCTAAATCTTTAAGCATTTTTCATTGATGGGTACAAAGATACAACATCATAAATATAAATATTTTAAAAAAACCATAACCTTTGAATACTAAAACTCCACTCTTCCAAAGCTCCATAATATGCATTTTTAAGATCAATATAATTTACATGTCTAGGTATATGAAAAAACTTGGATTTTTACTTGGTTCATAATAATTAGCTTTCTGAATTAATAAAAGCTTTCTAAAACAAAAAAACGCAAACAAAAAGATTGATTTTTCAAGAAAACGTTTAGCCAAGAGTTTTAAAAAAACTACCACACAAAGGGAGAGTTTTAAAAACAATCCCAAGAGTTTTAATTCCAAAGCCTCCAAAAAAGCGGCTTTCCAACCTATCCTTTAGGAAAAAGGGGAAGTTTTAGAAAACGGAAGAGTTTTAATAAAAGATTTCTACAAGAAAACGTTTAGCCCACCGCTTTCAAAGGGAGAGTAAGAGTTTTCATTAAAAGCTGGTTTTGTTTTCTAGTTTTATAAAAAAAGATTTCTTATTATTAAAACAACAAAAGCTTTCTTAAAAATAAAGATGATTATAATAATAATAATAATAAAAATAAAAATAAAAATAAAAATAAAAATAAAAATAAAAATAAACAAGCGGGGTTTAGATTTCTAAAGCTTTGGGAAACCTTGTGAAAAAAGTTGGTGTTTTAAATTCTTTGGAAGTTTTAGCCGTTTTTAAAGCTTGAAGGGAGGTAATTTTACAGAACAGAACAGAACAGAACAGAACAGAACAGAACAGAAAAGAAAAGATTACAGAAAAATGAAGTTTTAGAATACGAGAGTTTTATACGAGTGGGTCAGGGATCGAAAAGTGACAAACTACGAGTGGAGTTTTGCAGGGTTAGAAAAGTTACATAATTCGAGGGGGTCAGTGATCGAAAAGTTACAAACTACGGGGCTTTAGAAAGGGAGAAAATGGAGAGGGAATAGTTAGAAGGGAGAGGGAATAGTTATATTATATATGGATATATTAGGTAGGTTAGGTTAGATTAAAGATAAGATAAGATAAGATAAGATAAGATAAGATAGGAATAGTTATATGAAGAGTTGTGTAATAGGAATATTAAGTATTAGATGGTGATATTAGGGAGTTGGATAGGAGGGAATATTAAAATAAGGGAAGGTAGGAGTATTTATATATATCTTTTTATGTTTAAAAGAAGGTGGGTGGGTGGGTATATGGAAGATTTATATTCGGGAGATAGGAATTAGATTAAATGTGTGAATATCTTAATAATATTAGTAAATGAATATTAGTATTCAATTTGGTTAATTCATAAGATTATCCCCTAAATGAAAATAGAATATAAATATGTTGGATTAGTTAGTATTAGAAAATTAGTAAATAGATAAATATATAACTATAATTAGATAACTATATATTAAATATAAATAATAGATATAGCTAATAGGAGATTATATACTATATATACTATACTCTAATATGAATATTCATACTCATACTAATAGATACTATTTATATAAAACTTTATTAACTACTATATATATATATTTGTATTATTATTATTATATTTAGTTATATTAATAATATTACACAATAGCAACTATTACTATCTCCCATATATTAATATTCCATATACCCACCCACCCACCTTCTTTTAAATAATCTAAAAACTATAAAAACTATTTAAAGATACATATCCTCCAAAACTATCTATATCTAACCATTATAAACCTATACCTTTCTCTCCATAAGTTTTTTAACATAACCATAACATTATAACCCCCTTTTTTCTATTCATGCCCCACTCGTAGTTCATCACCTTTAGAACACTGAGGTTTCCAAAGCCACTCATATTTAGAAACTTTTATTTTTATTATTTTTATTTTTATATAACTTACCCACTCATATTACTCATATTTATAAACTTTTATATAACTTACCCACTCGTAGCTTGTCACTTTTCGATCCCTGACCCCTGAGCCCTGAGGCCTGATCGCCTCCCTTGGGATAAAACTTCTCCTGCCCAAATCTTTGGTCGATTTAGAAAACGTAGCTTTGGAAGAGTTTTTTTTAATAAAATTTTTGATTTAGGATTGTTACTATAAAATATCGAGCTTTCAAAATAACTATAACTATAACTATAACTAAAATTGAATAAAACTTTCGACTTTAAAAAACTAATATAATTAAATTTATAAATGATTGAGCTTTAAAAAACCGCCCAATTTCAAGAAAAGACCCCTAGTTTTGTTATAATAACATTCAAAAGCTTTACTGAGTTTTTTTTATTAATATTAATAATTAATATTGTGGCGAAATCTAAAGCTAAAGCTAAAGCTTGGCGCTTTTTTTAAAAAGCTTTCTAAACCTTCTAAAAAACTAACAAATAAGAAAGAGAAAGAGAAAGAATTAGATCTACATGAAAGCGATATATTTGAGTTTTGTTGTTTTGTTGAATCAAACCTATAACTATAATTGGAGAAAACGGCTAAACCTTCTGAAGATTTGGAAAACTTAAAGGTTGATATTCATTAATCTAAAAAAAATTCATATATTGGTTTTTTCTTAATAATTAATAATAAAGCCAACTATTTTTAATATTATCATCTTTATTAAAAAACTAGCTAATTGTTTAAAACTCTCCGTTTTCTTGGGTTGAAAAAAAAGCTTTCCAAAGCTGTGGTATTTAAAAAACCTAATAAATAAGCTTTCTAAAATAAATCAAAGCTTTCCAAAAGTTTTCAAAACTTGAGTATAAAACAAAAGCTTTCTAAAGGTATAATAAAATACACAAAAACTACTAACAAAATGCTTAGCTTTGGTATATTAAACAAAAAAAGCTTTCTAAAACCTAAATTTAAGATAATTAGTAAAAAACTCATGGGGCTCCTGCCCAAATATCCCTTGGCTAAACCTTGGCTAAACCTTGGAAAGGAAAGATCAGGCTTTGGAGTAGTCATTAATATAGATATAGTAGGAAACTAAAACTTGTGATGGTTTTTTTAAATGCTTTTTAAAACTCAACAGTGATAAAACCCTTTATAAAATAAACAGTTTTGAAAGGTTGTTTTTTAAAGTTAACGATCTAGTTTTATACCAAAGGTTTTCAAACCAATACATCATGAATTAGAAAAGATAAAAAACTCTTTCCCAAAGCTTTGGAAAGCCTTTGAAAAAGGTTTAGCTTGAGAAGAAAACACAAAAACGCTGAGGTTTAGAAAGCCTACTAAAGTAGAGAAGTTTTATACGATAAAGAAAAACTATATGGAGCATCAAGAAGGATTAAAACAAAATCCATCCCATCATTTTAAAAAAGCATTTCCAAAACCATCCTCTAAAAGTTTTCTAAAACTATCCTATCCTATCAAAAATATAGAAAAAAACTAGAAAAAAACTAGAAAAAAACTAGAAATAGGCGGTACATTAAAAAAACGCCATCCGAAAGGTTTTCAAAGCTCCCGTACAGGTTATCATAGAAAACTACAGCTTATCATAGAAAACTAAATAGATAAAAATACCAATACCAATCCTTTTTTGTTCTATTATTTATAACCTTTAAGTTAGGGTTTTCTTAAGGGTTTTCTTTTTGTGTTGGTTTTTTTAAAACTTTTGAAAAAAGCAAAGCTTTCTAATGGGTCGTTTTTATATAGCACTCGTCCAAACCATATCTAAAAATTTAAATTTCTTTCCCAAAGCTATTATAAAACTCCGCTAGAAAGCATTAAAATCAGAAGAACAAAAACTCTGGGTTTATTAGGGGCTATACTCTTTAGATCCCTGATCCATGATCCCTGATAGTTTTCCAAAACCCAACCTTTCGCTTTCGATATCCCCAACCTTTCGACACGTAATATTTAACTTTTCTGTAATCTTTAAAATTAAAATGTCCAAAGCTCCCATTAAGTAATAGTAATCTTTCAAAACCAAAGCTTCTCCATTAAGTAAAAGTCATCGTTTTTTTTGCTTTCCAAAGCCTTCCAAAGGCTAAAGCTTCCAAAGTTTTGGGATGGCTTTCTTCTCTCCCTGACCAAGGGGCAGGACCATCGTGTTCTTTTTTCAAGTTTTATCCCAAAGTTTTTGGATTAGTTTTTTTTTTGTTTTGTAAAGCTGCAGTTTTTTTGCTAAAGCGACCAAAGCTTCAGTTTCCAAAGCCAAGGGAGGATAGGAGAAATTAGACCGCTTTCCAACATGCTTTTCTAAAGCTTGAAAACTCCACTCGTATTATGTCACTTTTCTTTCCACCATTAAACATTAAACATTAAACATTAAACATTAAACATTAAACATTAAACATTAAACATTAAACATTAAAAAAAGCCTCCACCATTAGCTTTCCTATACTATCCTCCGTTTTCTGGTTTTTTTCTAAAGCAAACCTAAAGGAGAAGTTTTGTTGTAGCCTTTCTTTCCCAAAACCCAAAACCCAAAACCCAAAAGGTTTCCCAAAAGTTTTCTAAATCTTCAGAAGGTTTCCAAATCTTCAGGCTTTCCCGCGCGTTTTATTATTATTATTATTATTATTTTTTCTCGAACTGTTTTCTTCTAACATTAAAAAAACCCTCTACCATTACCAAAGCTCCCCAAGGCGCTTTTTTGGAGGATAGTTTTGGACAGGAGAAAGCCTTTCCAAAGCTCCGTTTTCAAGGTTTAGCCAAGAAAAACTTACCTAAAGGACAGGAGAAGTTTTATCCCAAGAATTTTATTGTTTTTTTGTTGGGTTTTTTTCAAAGCCAGGGGAAGTTTTGTTTTATTGAGCGCTTTATTATTTAGATTACCTTCTTGTAATTGTTCAGCAATAATTTTAAGAAAGCTTTTTGTCACTAAATTTCTTAACATATAAAACTTAAGTTTTGAAAGGTTGTTTTTTTAAAAAGTTCATTAGATTTATTAGATTTATAACCGTTTTTTTGTACTAAATCTAAAGGCTTTCTCCTATTTTATTATCAAACATTTGTTCTATACTTTTTTGACGAAACCCCAATAAAGGTTTAGCAAAACAAGAGGTTTTTTAAAACCTAAGGTTTCTTTCCAAGAAGAGCCAAGAAAACGTTTAGAAGGTTTAGCCCAAGCTTTCAAAAAAACAAAAACTTTGCAAAATTATAATAAGTTTCAGTATAATCTAATAAAACTTTCCTTTTGTATAAACAAAAAAACAAAAAGTTTTCTCCATGAGTAAAAAAACGCTCCTCTATATCTGATCTTATAAAATTATTTAATCCTTTTTCTTCATCTACATAATATTGAACATCGGTTCATGATATAAAATCTCCATTTTCATTTATTATATTATTATCAATATCTACATTTTTTTCAGTTACAATATATTTTAATAATTTATTATTTTTATCATCTTTACCATAAACTTTATTAAAAAACCATCAAAATAATGATCAACATCTTTAATTGATAATTTAAATAATTCTTTATTTCCAATTAAAACTTTTTAAAACCACCATATTCTCCTATTAGAAGTTTTTATCAACATAGTTTTTTTACCTTGATAATTAATTGATATTCTTTTCTTTATATCTGTTAATTCTTTGTTTACGTTTTCCTTAAGTTTTAGAGTTTTTTTTAAAGCTTTTCAAAAAGGTTTCCAGACCGGTTTTTTTCTTGTTTTTACTTTATTACTATCCTGAATAATTTGATTAATTACTTCTTCAACTTTAACAAAAGAACCAAAAAAATCATTATCACTTAATAAAGCAAAGCCATTCTTTAAACATTAATCCAAAAAAACTTCACAATAAATATTTTGTTTTCAAAAAAGCTCCATATTTTTGAGTTTTATACAACTATTTATATCAAATTTTAATTTTTCACATATATTATTTATATTTGTATTTTTACTTACAATTAAACCAGTTGTTATTGTTTTAAAAAACCATGGAATTCACCATCTAATTGTCTTTCTTTAATACATGGTATAATTTTATAAACTTTATTATCTTCTAAACTTACTAAAAATGAGCTTTTTTAATATGATTTGATTTACAAAAAAACTTCAATAAAACTATTATCTTTTTGATTATTACTATTACTATTACTATTTTCACTATTACTATTAATATTAATATTATTTTCATTATTCATAAAAAAACAAAAAAACTTCACTTAATAAAGGAATTGTTACTTGTGATTCAAATTTAAACAATTTATAATTTAAAAAAGCTCCTTTAATAGTTTATTTTTGGTATGTCGACTTGTACCAGATTAAACCTTCCAAATGCAACCGTCATTTTATCTTTAAAACTTAAATTTTTAAAAAAACTTCATCAGATTTTATAATATTTTCATATAATTTATTATTAGAAACTATTCCAAAACTTTTTAAAAACAAAAAAAGCCACCATATAATTCAATTAAAGTTAAAGAACTTGCATTATTATTAATATTAATATTCATATTATTTTCAAAGCTCCACATTTTTCAACTTGTAATACTAATCCTTCTTCTTCACATTTTCACCTCCAATTTTTGTTGGCGGTTTTTTCCACCAGCTTTCCTAAAGAATTAGAAGTTTTTTTGTATAAAACTCATGAAAGTTCTAATATTATCTCTATTTAATTTATTTCCCATAACATGATTAATATGATTAATATGATTAATATGATTAATATCATTAATATTTGGTTGAATTATACTACAGAAATTATTAGCTTATAACAAAACCTGATCATGTATATAACTCTCTTGCCCCAATAAAACCTAATCTCATACCTCAATTAGTTATCTAAAATTATTATTATTATTATTAATTCTAAAATTCTTAAATCCACTTACTGATAATCTATTAGGTTGTTTTAATTTAGTAGCTTTATCCCAGTAGCTAATAATAAATCAAATACTTGGTTATTATCAATATTAAATATATTTTTAACAATATTAGTAAAACCTATAACTTCTAATTGTTTATTATCAATTCTTAAAACTAATTCATTTAAAAATTTAAATATTCTTTTGTAAAGCTATTAAAAAAACTCCCAAGTTTTTTTATTAAATATATCTTTATTATTCAAAACCTCATTAATACCTCCTAATCTCTCTAGTAAAATCAAAAAACGAAGTTTTATTATACAGGTTTATACAGAAAATTGTTTTAAAAAAACAAAAAAAAACTCCTGTATTGAGAACGGTAATAATCCTCTAAACCAATAAGTTTTAGTTCATTGGTTATTTATCAAATGATCACACATTTTTAAATTTATTTTAGAATTATTATTGTTCATATAGCTCCGGTCGAAAAAAGTAAAATCCCCCGCTGAATGTTCAAATCCAAGAAAGCTGTGAATATTACGCTTGCTTTCTTTATCTTTATCTTTATCTTTATCTTTATCTTTATCTTTATCTTTATCTTTATTTGTGTGTGGTTTTTTTGAGTTAGATTATCGAGCTTTGTTTTTGTGGTTTTTTTTACTCAGTTTCAAAAGAGGTAGAATTAGTTTAATTGGCAAAATAACGTTTTGTGGATACGTTGTTCAGAGTTCAAGTCTCTGATTTTACCCTTAAAATAAAAAAAGCTTTCTTAGTTTTGTTGTTTTTTTAAAAGTCTTCAAAAAAGCGCCTTTAGAAAGCCTGTCCAAGTTTTGTTTTGTTTTGTTTTGTTTTGTTTTGTTTTGTTTTGTTTTAGCAAAGAAAACCCAAAGGTTGTGTGTAAAGTATTCGTATAGGGGTTAAAGTATATATTTTCTCTCCAAAGCCTTGGGAAGTTTTTTAAAAAAACGCCAAGGTTTAGCCAAGAAAAGCTCTCTTCAAAAGAATTTCCACAGTTTTAGATTTTTTGTTTTTGAAAAGCTTTCGGATGGACGAGTTTTGGTTTGTTTTTTTGTGTTGTTTTCTAAACTCCATATTCAGATATAGTTTTAACTTCTTTCATAGTATTTAATTCTTCTTGTAATTCATAAATAAAAGCATTATCAGATTTAAAAGGTATTAAACTAGAGTAATAAGATTGACTAGAATTATTTAATAGAAAAGGATTAGTTCTAACAAAAGAATGAGCATTTAACTGAATATTTCTTTGATCATTCAATATAGTATTTAAGTTAGTGTTTAAAAAAGTATCAACGGAAAGTTTATCACCTAAAGTATTTTTAAGAATAGATCCGATAAAATAATCAATTAAAAATAAATTTGTAGATAGACCTTTCAATTCCATTTTATTTTGAATATATGTTCTTTGATCTTTAATAATTAAATCATTAAAATTCATGTTAAAATTAATTCATCCTTGATTTTCATTAATACTTAAATTTAAATTCATATCACTATTCTCTACATCATCCGGTTCCTTTTCCAGATCGTTATCGAGAGAAGGATTGGAGTTTTTTTCCAAGCTTTGAAGGGGTGGAATCGAAGTCGGAGTTTTTTCTAAATCTACATTTTCTTCATTAGCATTATTATCATTATCATTATTGGATATAGTCATTAAAGGAATTACTGATAAGAGATATTTAGTTAGAGTTAGAGGAAATAATTTAGGAATTAAGAATAAGATTCTAAAAATAATTAATAAGAATAAAATTAAGAAAGCAAGCGTAGTAAAATATAGAGTTTTATTAGAATGAAGATAAAATGAAATATCTATTGAAAAGCTCATAATTTGTGCTAAATTTGGAAAAGTTTTTGTGGTTAATTGATAAAAAGACAGTCCTTTAAGGAGAACATAAAAATCAAAATCAAAATCAAAATAAAAATCAAAATCAAAATAATATAAAATCTTTTTTACAATTGGGATGATTATAGTTATAGAAAAGGTATATAAGATTAACAGAACAATTATAAGTACATATAAAAAAATTATATAAATATAGTAGACTTTTTTTAATCAAATATAATTAGATATTAAGGTTAAAATTAAAGAAACTAATTTAGTTAAAATAGTTAACAGTATTTGTGAGTTGTTCTTAAATAAATAACTTATAATTATCAATTGATTAACTCTTCTTGGAGTAATAATAATAGTAATAAAGATTATCAGAATTCTATTTATTATAGTTTTAATTAATAATCTAATTAATAGTTTTATTTTTAATATAAATTTTATTAAAATATATCAAAAGATAGTTTTTACTTGAAACAGATTACTGATAGTTAGATAATTTATTGTAGCAATAAAAAAAGCTTTCCCGCTGCGAAAAAAATCTTCAACTTCAAAGAAAATAAATCATTCATTTCCACAGCTTTCTAAAGCTAAAGATAAAAGGTCAGCCTTTGAAAAAGTTTTCGGAGAGAAAGATAAAGATAAAAAAAATTCAGTTAAAGTTAAAGATCCAGTGAAAAAACCCTTCGCATTTCAAGAGCATTTCCAAGAAAGTTTCTCTAGCATTTCCAAGAGCATTTCCAAGAAGAATTGTGCTAGCTTTATTCAATTTATTAATCATTAAAAAATTATTATATAGGGGATTTTATTTTTATAATAAAACTCAAGCTTTCAAAAGAGTTTTTTTCCAACAAAAAAAAGCATTTCCAAAAATTTATCAATCTCAAGAAAGAAAAAATTTATTATAATTAGAGTTAGAGTTAGAGTTAGAGTTAGACTTAGACTTAGACTTAGACTTAGACTTAGACTTAGAAAACAGTTGAAAACTACTTATATACTTCTATAAGGGTTTTGAAAGGTTGCTTTAGAAAGCGCTTTCTTGTTCTTGTTCTTGTTCTTGTTCTTGTTCTTGTTCTTGTTCTTGTTCTTGAAAAAAACAATAGTTATAGTTATAGTTATAGTTATAGTTATAGAAATAGGAATAGGAATATTTTAGTTATAGTTATAGGAATAGTTTAGTTATACAAAAAAGCATTTCCAAAACTATTTTAGAAAACAAAGCTTTTGTTATAGGAAAAAACTACTAATATTTATACTAATAGTTATACTAATACTAATACTAAGACTAATACTAAGACTAAGACTAATAATAATATTATAATTATAGGAATATTATACTAATAGGTTTTTTTTCAAGTTTTTAAAACCCTTTCCCTAAAGGATAGATTTGGATGGATGGAATATTTTAGTTATAGTTGAAAACTACTTATATACTTATAGAAAAGCTCTCTTCCTAAAACTTTTAAACTTTTAAACAATACTTAGACTTATACTTATACTTATACTTATTCTTATACTTATACTTATAGTTATACTTATACTTATACTTATACTTATAGTTATAGTTATACTTATACTTGAAAGAAAACTTAGCCTTAGCAAAGAAAAGAAAATAAAATAAAATAAAATAAAATAAAATAAAATAAAATAAAATAAACAAAACTCTTTGGAAACTAAACGAAACTAAACTAAACGAAACGAAACTAAAATAAACTAAACTAAAATAAACGAAACTAAACTAAACGAAACTAAACGACAGCTTTCTAAACCAAACCAAAGCTTTCTAAAAAATACTAAACTAAACCAAAGCTTTCTAAAAAATACTAAACTAAAAAAACTTGAAGATGAAGGCGGAATCTTTTTTTAAAAAAACAAAAAACGGAGAAATAGTATAGTC
>Ga0137403_10004246_pt1 | contig 16920 bp, 15 predicted proteins | sample CZOMad2_1_16fung_FD_122057 | JGI IMG/M metagenome (GOLD analysis project Ga0137403, IMG submission 122057) | Vadose zone soil fungal communities from Angelo Coast Range Reserve, California, USA - CZOMad2_1_16fungal (Hybrid Assembly) | ecosystem: Environmental > Terrestrial > Soil > Vadose zone...
GGCTGGAGCGACACCACTCGCTGCGGAATGAGGTTTTCTGGCATCATTGAATTATATAAACAGAGCGGAGCAGGCGAGGCTGGCTTGCGTGCCGAGCCTAAAGCATCAGGGCTGAGAAATCTATCCAGAAATGAAATTCTGCCAGCGGTTGGGAGCGAAGCGACAAAAATAATGTCCTACTCGCAGAAAGTCCTGGACCATTTCGAGCATCCCCGCAACATCGGCGAATTGCCTTCGCCGGATGCCGAGGTACGGCTGGAACATCCAGTGTGCGGCGACATTATGAGTCTGTCGGTAAAGCTGGCTGAGGGACGCATCGACCAGGTGCGCTATCGGACGCGTGGCTGCGTGGCCTCGATTGCTGCCGGCTCGTGCCTGACGGAGATGATCCAGGGAAAGTCTCTGGCCGAGGCTTCCGCGCTCCAGCGTGAAAACCTGCTGGAAGCGCTGGGCGGATTGCCGAACGCGTCTGTCCACGCGACCCATCTGGCCATGGACGCGCTCGCGCAGGTGCTGAAGAAACTGGCAAAGAGTTAATCCTTTGGCCACCGATTGACATTAATATTAAACTAGTTAACAGGTGCCAGTGCAGGGCAGCAGCCCTCATCGTGACCGCCTTCACATTAAAATCTTCTGCCCGGATGCCGATTGGCGGTACAATAAGTCCCCAACAGCACGCCCTGCCCAGGGACGAGAGAAGGAAATGAATATGCCGCTAGCGATGCTGCTGCTGTACGTTACGACGCTGACGTCTCCGAACCCGTCCATCAATGGCGTAAAGATCGTGACGCGGCAGATAACCGCCGGCTTTACTGATACGCGCACCGAATACCTTGCTCCCGATCGCCTGCGCAATGAATGGCAGTCGCAAATGCGCGATGGCTCGGGCCCGCCCATGGCCACTATCATCCAGCGCGGCGAGCGTGACCGGGTCTTCATGCTTGACCTGGCAGCGCACGAGTACATTACCTATGAAACCGATCCCCGCGGATCGACGGTTGCGATGAAACGGCCTATGGTGGAATCCGGCGGGACTTTGAAAATATGGATTGAAAGTACAGATACAGGGGAGCGCAAGGAGCTTTTTGGACACACTGCGCGGCACATCATCACGCGCGAAAAGCGAGTTGCCGGCCCCGGCGCATGCTCCAAGCCTTCCCTGAGCGAAACTGATGGGTGGTACATTGAGGGTTCCGTGATGCCAGAGTGGCATCAGCAGAAGAAGAACAACTTCGGCGTGGTGCTGGCCGCTGAAGTATCCGCCGGCTCCAGTGACAAATGCTTCAACAAAATGGACAAGATTGAGGTCCATAGAAGCGGCGTGGAAACAGGCTTTCCGGTAAAAGTAACGACCACGTTGACCAGCGAAGTTACCCAGCCCGATGGAAGCCCGCGCACGCTGTCTTCCACCTGGGGATCGGAAGTGGTGGAACTAAAGGAAGGGCCGCTGGAGTTGACGCTGTTTGACGTGCCCAAAGATTTCACCAGGGTGGAATCGCTCAGAAGCTGGACTGCCAAACCGCCCCGGCAACTCACCGGATGGGAATGGTTCAAGGAAAAAGTCCAGGAGATGTTCAAGTAACGGCAACTAATCGCTGGTTTTGCACCTTGATTCAACCCCAAACGCGATGCGCTGTCTCCATCACCAGCTGCATCTTGGCCCACTGTTCATCTTCTGTTAAGAGATTTCCTTCCATCGTAGATGCAAATCCGCACTGCGGGCTCAGCGCAAGACGCTCCAGCGGCACATAATGCGTGGCCTGCTGGATCCGGCGCATCAGGTTGTCGCCATTCTCCAGTTGCGGACGCTTCGTGCTCACCAGCCCGAGAACCACGGTCTTGCTGCTGGGGACAAAGCGCAGCGGAGCAAAGGTTCCTGAGCGGTCGTCATCGTATTCCAGCAGGAAACGGTCAACATTGATGCCCCCGAAGAGCTTCTCCGCAATCGCGTCATAACCGCCTTCGGCATACCAATGGCTGCGATTGTTGCCGCGGCAAAGATGCATGCCCAGCGTCAAACCCGGACGGCGGGCCGCATCCAGGACCGCGTTGTCCGCGCGGATGGATTCATCCAGCAGATCGTTAGGCTCCACCTGCATTTCCTTACGTATCCACTCGCGCCACTTGGGATCGATGTAATAGCTGTAGCGCGGCGCGTCAATCTGGATATAGTTCACGCCTTCACGTGAGAGCTGTGCCAATTCCACTTTCATGACTTCGACAATCGCCCACAGCAGTTCCGAATGATCTTTGTAAACGCGGTCCGTCACGCCACGCTTGAAGGAAATGGCGGGAAACTGGGTAACGCTGGGCAAGGTCATCTTGATGGCGCCGGGGCTGTGCTGCAACAGAAAGCTGAGTTCGTGTCCGGTAAACCGCCGGGTCTGATGAAGCTTTGCCGTTACCACCCCGGCTATCCGGCTTACCACCCCATCTTCCTGGTTCGCGGTCTCTGTCTTGCCGCGACCATTTCCGGAGGAGATATTCGGTTCTGAAGCCCAGGAGCGCGGCGTGGCGTCGGCGAGATCAAAGCCGTCAACCGCATCGGTAAAATCGCTCATGAAGTTACGGCGACGCGTTTCCCCATCAGTAAAAACCTGAAAGCCGAGCTCTTTTTGACGCGACAGTACACGCTTGATGTGCGCATCTTCCAATACCCGCACACGTTCATGATCGGGGTTGGGCTGGCGACGTTCCTCCAGCAGCTCCGCCGGTCTGAGAAAACTGCCTATATGTTCTGCACGAGTTGAGATCGACATGAGGAAACAGAAGCAGCGCGGATTCGAGTCACGCTGGTGGTTTGAACCATCCTACAGTAACCAAACGATGGTCGCTACCTCTCGCGCCACGATCTTTCATAAATGAAAAAAGAAGACCAGCTCTGGCTTGAAGGTTTTCCCAGCACGGTGCATAATGTCGAACCACAGAACGATCCATCCCCCTCCCGTGAGGTTCTCCGTGAAACGATTCGCCCCTGCCGCGCTTTTTCTGTTGACATTCATTTGCGCATCGCAACTTTCAGCCCAGAACAGTTCTCACAATCCAACCTGGTGGAATAAGTACCAATACCTGCTGAATCACCCTGCGGACAGCCCGAATGGCCCCAGTTCTTCCGTTAGCGTAGGCGCCAACGTGGACGTTTCCAACGAATGCGGGCCGCAGAGCGAGACTTTCATCGCCATCAATCCCAATAACCCTAAAATCCTGGCGGCGGGATCCAACGAAATCTTTCGCGATCCCATGCGCGGATATTTCTCCAGCAATGGCGGCTCCAGTTGGGGCGGAGTCGATCTGCCACTGCCGGCGGCCATCGGCGCAAACGGAATCCGCTTTGGTTCCGATCCTTCCGTCGTTTTTGATACGCACGGCAACGCTTTCTATGGCTACATAGTGGTTTTCTTCGGCAACGGCAACGGTGTAAACGGTTCAGAGATGGCTGTGGCGCGCTCCAGCGACGGCGGCAAGACCTATCCCGCAGTCACGTTCTTCTCTTTTTCCGGCGGCAATGACCATTTCAATGACAAGCCGATGATCACCGCCGATACAAACACGGCCAGCCCGTTCCGTGACAACATTTACATTGCCTGGGATGCGGCCAGCGGCGGCTCGAGTGGTGGCGGCGTGCGCGTAGCCACCTCCACCGACCACGGCGCGACTTTCAACCCGGTTCGCATCGACGATCCCAACGGCCCAGGCCGCTCGATTGGCGCTTCGCCCTTCGTCGGACCGGACGGAACAGTCTATGTGGCGTGGAACGATTTCGCCGCAAACGTGATCGCCTTTGCCCAGTCGTCGGATGGCGGCGCAACCTGGCAGCGGCCTAACATCGTCTCCGCTAAAAATGCGCCATTCGATATCGGTATTCCCGCGGAACTGTTTCGCCGTGCCCTGGTCTATCCTTCATGTGACGCCGACCGTTCCAGTGGCCCGCATCGCGGACGCCTTTTCTGCTCATGGACCGACCTGAACGCAGCCGGAACCGACACTGATATCTTCATGTCGTTTTCCGACGACAAAGGCAACACCTGGTCGCCCGCTGCTTCTACCACGGACGCGCTTTCGTTCCCCGTCGACCGCTTCAATCACTGGATGGCCGTGGACCCAGTCACAGGCGACGTGAACGTCTCTTTCTATGACACGCGCAATGACAGCACCGGCTCCCGCTTCATGACCGATACGTATTTCAGCCAGTCGAAAAATGGCGGGCAGAGCTTCCTCTCGCCCAACGCCCGCGTGAGCACCGTAAGCTCCAACGAGCACGATTGCAACGGCGTCTTCCCCTGTAATGCCATCGACCTGTTCAACCAGCAGGGCGACTATGAAGGGCTGGCCTCATTCGGAGGCGTCTCCCATCCCATCTGGACAGACAGCCGGCTGCAACAAGCACCCGCGACCGGCTGCAGTCGCGGCCTGGCCATGGAAGAGGTGTTCACCGCGGTGGTCAAGTAGGGCTTTCGGATCCAGCTCGAAGCAATGCGGGCTCGCGTTCAAAATCGCGGGCCCGTTGCTTTTGAGAGCCTCCATCCCACGACCCGTGCCTGCGCTTCAACAACTGATGACGTCACTGGCGGGATGATGATAAGAAGCGAAGACTACGCGTCGAGGAAGCTTCTCAACTGGCTGCTTCCGGATGCTTCTGCAGGTACGCTTTTACAAATGGACACACCGGAACAACCTTGAGCTGATTGAAGTGAGCGAAGTCCAGCGCAGCGCGAATCAACTGGTTGCCCAGCCCGCGTCCTCTGTTAGCCGGCGGGACTTCAGTATGGACAAGGGTAATGCTGTGCTCTGTGCGGCGGTATTGCAGCACTGCTTTCTCGTTCCCCAGCGCGATCTCAAACTGTCCCTGGGCTTCATTGTGTAAAACGGTATTGCTATCCATAAGACTGGCGGCTCCGCCTTTAGGCGATTCTACGCGAATGCCGCCCCGCAGCAACAGGTTGTTGTGAAGCCACTGGAAATCGCTTCGCCAAATTCAGTCTGCGAATCGCGCCGATCAGGTCTCTTGTTCCATGCGCCCGCTAGGCTCGGCCACGGCATCACTTGCCGGCCACGAACCCGCCAGGCAGGCCAGCAGGTAGATTCCCCCAACAATGGCGAACCCTTGCGCCAGTCCCCTGGTATGCGCAACCGTGCCCACAATAAAAGAGAAAGCCAGTTGCAGGAGCGTCCCCAGAAAGTAAAACGTGTTCTGCACGCGTCCCATGAAATGCTTTGGCACCAACTCCATCATCGTACTGGTAATGGCCACGCCTCCAAGCGCGCGGCAGCAACCCATGAGGCAATAGACCGCTACGCATACAACTAACGCCATGCCCACGGCAAGCGAAGGTGAAATAGCGAACGCGCCATGGACATGCGAACCAAGAAACGGTAACGAGATCAACGAAAGCCCCAGCAATGCCATGGAAACGCCCACGGCCCGGCGATGTCCGGTGCCGCGGATCAGCGCCGGCGTATAGATTGCGCTCATAAATGCGCCAACCGCCCAGCCTGCATTCAACCAGCCATAGCCGACAGCGCCCGACTTCAAAATGCGGTCGCTGAACGGCGCCGTAATCACGCCCTGCGTCAGCATTCCGCCGATAAACAATGCCCATGCAGTTCCCAACAGCATCAATCGTGGACGCAGTTTGATATAGGCAATGCCCTCTTTCAGTTCATGAACAAACTTTGCCACCGCGCTCTCATGCACAACGGTGTCCGCGACGATGGCAACGGTGTGCCGTCCCTTGCGCACGAACAGATAACAGATGAATGACAGCACATAACTGGCGAAGTCAATGAACAGCACGCCGTGCAGACCAATCTTGTTGTAGACAAATCCCACAACCGCGCCTGCCACCAGCCATCCGCCCTGCACGCCTGCCAGCAGAAAGCTGTTGGAATGCACGAACTGTGAATCCGGCGTGAGTTCCTGAATGAGCGCAGTAATCGTGGGCCAGAACATCCAGAAGCCCGCGGCTACGATTACGGCCATCAAATAAACTTCCCACAACGTAGCTACTCCGCGATAAGCCTGGATTGCCACCCACAAAATCACCAAGCCGCGGACTGCGTCCAGAACCATCAGCAGACGACGGCGGTCTTCACGGTCAATTACCACTCCGGTGAATGGCAGCATCATCAGCGCGGGGATGGTTTGCAGCATGAGCAGAGTTCCCAGCGCCATTTCTGAATGAGTCTTTTGCAGCAAGAACCAGGTCACGCCCGCGGAGTTCATGCCGCTGCCGACCATGGAGATCAGGTTCGCGGCAAAGATCAGCCGCATTCCGCGATGTTGCAGGATGTTACGCATGTGTACTCACTTTAGCATCCCGCAAACCTGTCTAAACGCCTTGCTCCGTCGCCCGCAGCCTGACATAATTTCGGCAATGCTGGACCGCCACTTACGTGCCGTCTCGATCATCGCGATTTCAGCAGCAGCTTTCGCTGCTGCCTCCTCCATGCGTGAAGTGGTGAAGCCGTTCTCTGTCTATCATGATGGCGACGACCTCATCTTCACGCCAGAATCGGCAGGCACGCACCGGCTGGCCAGCGTGGGCCCGTGGAATCTGGGCGAGCGCGTGGCGGAAGATAAACCCATTGACAAGCGACTGAATCTTTATTTTGTGGCGCCGGGAGTGCAATATCGGGCGCCGGGCAAAGCCGAGTACGATCACAACCTGGTCATCAACAAATACACTGTGGATGGCAAGCCGCGCGACTGGGACGTTTTCTGGTGCTTCATTCTTGATCCCACTCTGCGGCCTGACCTGCGCAGCGAACGCGAACTGCTGCTGGGCAAACATCAGACGTTTCGTCCGGCAACGCTGTTTGAGTTCAGAGACATTCCTTCACACGCGCTGATGGCGGAACGGCTGAGCATCAAATCCATGGCCGACCTGCGGCGCTTCCGGGGAAAAGATGGCTCTCTGCCGCGTCTGCTGATTCTGCCTGCGCGCTTAGTAGTGCGCGCCACCGCTGCGGTACGTGGCGCTGTGCCGAAGCCGACGCCGAGATAGTAGTTGAACGCTTGTCAACCTGAGCGTAGCCGGAGCATAAGCACCGGCGCAGTCGAAGGACCCCGGTGCAGCCGCTCGTAACAATGCTGCGTCAGGGAGTTCTACCGAAAGACTCTTGTGCGAAAGCCTTGATGCAGCATGGCACACGATACATCTTCGGGATCCTTCGACTTTGAGCCGCGACTTTTCGCCGCAGCTCTCCGCTCAGGACGACAGATGGCATTTATACTGAGTCTTCATACTTTCACCCCATCGAGGGAACCAACTGCTTCCTTATATACACATTGGGCCGCTGGAAATACCGACTTTCGGCCTGCTGATGGTAATGGCTTTTGCCGCCTCTTACTTCGCCCTGGAAGGCGAGATCAAGCGGCGGAAAATCCAGCTTGATCCTTACACCGTCGTGGCGATTGTGGCCTTCGCCGGAATCCTGGGCGCAAAGATCTGGCACATCGTCGATACGCCCGCCGACCGCTTGTCCGCCGAAACTTTCAAGAGCTTTGGTGCGCTCCTCAGCTGGTTCCGTGGCGGCTTTGCCTGGTTCGGGGGCTTTATCGCCGGCATTGCCGCATTGCTGATCATCGCGCGTCGCAATCGCGTGAACATGCTCACGATGCTGGATATTTCCAGCTCGGCGGCGGCCGTCGGGTACGCTGTGGGTCGCATCGGCTGCCTCATCTCCGGCGATGGCGACTATGGCAAGCCGACGAACCTTCCTTGGGGCATGGCCTTTCCTGATGGTCTGGTTCCCACCACTGGGCCTAATGGCACGTGCGCGATTTACGGCTGGCCGCAGAATTGCGCGGTGCATCCCACGCCGATTTATGAATTCATCGCCTGCGTGCTCATCGGCTGGTATATATGGCGGCGCGGCTCGCGGGCGATACAGCATCCGCTTGGGCCCGGCGTGATTACAGGGGAGTTTCTTATCCTGTTCGGCATTGAGCGCTTTCTGGTCGAGTTCCTCCGCATCAACCCGCATGTGCTATGGGGCATGAGCAATGCGCAGCTCGCCGCGCTGTTGACCATCGTGGCCGGAGTGATTCTGCTGATCGTCGCGAGGCGTCGATTTCGCAAAGTAGATCCCGTACACAAAGTGCTGGACCACGTGATTCAGCATGGCAACCAGGAAACCAAACCGGAATACCATCGCGCCACGCCTGAATGTCCCAACCCCGAGCGCTGGAGGATGTTTGATACCATGACCGCCGAAGTTGAAGTTCTGGATTTTCTGAAATGCCTGATGACCACCGTAAAGCCCAACGTAGTGGTTGAGACTGGGACGTTTCTCGCCGTCAGCACGTTATATATGGCTGAAGGGCTGAAGCAGAACGGCTCCGGCAAAATTATTACCTGCGAGCCGGATAAAGAAGTCTTTGCCAAAGCCAAAGAAAAGATTGAGGCGTCCGGGCTGAAAAAGTTTATCGACTTCCGCTGTGAATCCAGTCTGGAAACGCGCGTTGCCGGGACCATCGACATTCTGTTTTGTGACTCGCTGCCCGAGCTGCGCGAGCCCGAGGTCCGGCATTTTCTTCCGCTCATCAATCCGAACGGCCTTATTCTGATGCATGACGCCAGTTCGCATCTGAAGACCGTCCGCGAAGCCGCGAAGCGCATGGAGGATGAAGGTTTGGTGTCAGTGGTGTTTCTGCCTACGCCGCGCGGGCTGGTAATCGCGCAGAAACGGGCGGGAAGGAAGTAAGGAGGGGCCGGGCCGAAGTTTTACTCTCCCTCAATCAAGTGCCTTAGCAGCCTTTTTCCTTCCGGCCAATCTCCCAACCCGGATTCGCCATTGATATGTCCGGCAGCGCCAATATCGACAAACCGGCTGCCCCAGGAACGCGCAAATTCCCTGGCGCGCGCGATCGTCAGGTACGCATCCGTGCTGCTGGCCACAACGATGGAAGGAAATGGAAGAAGATCGCGAGGGACCGGTGAAAAATCCTTGAGCTGCTTGGGAACATCCTGGCTGTCCACATCGGCTGGCGCGACCAGCAATGCTCCTTTGATCTTGTGAACTTCAGAAGGCGCGGCTTTGCACCAGTGGGCCAGCGCGATACAGCCCAGGCTGTGGGCGGCAAAAACAATCGGCGGCGGGGACTGTTTTACCTCTGCCGTGATCCGCTCCAGCCACCATTCGCGATGAGGAAACTCCCAGTCCCGCTGCTGCACCCGGAGAAAAATGGGGTTCTGCTGTTCCCACAGCGTCTGCCAGTGCCGTGGCCCGGAGTTCTGCCATCCCGGCAGCACCAGCACTGTGGCGGCGACGTCTCGTGTGCCCAGTTCGAAGCGGTTGGCGTGATCAAACTCTTCACGCAATGCCGGAGTGCGAAGGTTCTCGCGGATATGTACCAGCCGCTGCTCCAGCTTGCTGAGCACGGCTTCAAGGTTGGCCGTGTTGGTATGCGCGATGTCGCGCCACATGGAATACGGGCTGGACGCAATGCGCGTCATCTCACGCAGCGCGCGTCCCCCAATGGCATGCACGTCCGGATTGTCACCCAACTCCTCTACCAGGGTGGCTGCAAGCGCGGTGGCAATCATTTGCGGCAGGTGGCTGGTCCAGGCGCATATATGGTCATGGCGCTGCGCATCCATCTTCAGGATACGAACGCCCATGCGCTCCAGGAGTTCGCAATAATCCTTGATCTTGCCGCGATCCGTGGATTGATTGGCTTGCGGCACCAGAAGCCATACGGCATTCAGAAATAATTTTGACTCGGCATTTTCCAGCCCGCTGTGCTCTTTGCCCGCCATGGGATGGCCGCCGATAAAGCGCTGCTGCGCCTTGTCACCAAACACGGAGCGCGCGCGATCAAGGATTTCCTTCTTGGTGCTGCCAACATCGGTGATCAGCGCATCTGGCGGTGCAACGGGCCCAATGCGTTCGATAAGATCGATGATCCCGCCCACCGGCGTCGCCAGGATAATCAGGTCGCTGCCGGCTACGGCTTCCACGGGATCTTCAGTGCCCATATCAATGGCACGCATGCCGCGAGCGCGATCCAGCACGGCCTTGCGATCACAACCCACAATCTTGCCGCCGAAGCCTGCGGCCTTCAGCGCCAAAGCCAGGGAGCCGCCGATCAGTCCGGTGCCGATGATGGTGATCTGCTTGAACACTTAATAGCTTCCAGACACAGAAATTCGCCATTCAGGCCGGAAGCTTTATCTCATCGAGCCTCGTCCCCTGGCACAAGTCACTTCAGTTGATTCTAAACAAGCCTGCGGCCCACTGCAGGTGCAATCACTCGCAGCTCCCCAACCAGCTTGGCGAACTGCTCAGGATACAGCGACTGCGCGCCATCGGAAAGGGCCTTGTCAGGGCAGTTGTGGACTTCGATCAGCAGGCCGTCGGCTCCTGCGGCGATAGCGGCGCGCCCCATGGGAGAAACCTTGTCACGACGGCCTGTACCATGCGATGGGTCAGCAAGAATCGGAAGATGAGAAAGCTTTTTAACGATTGGAATAGCGGAGATATCGAGCGTGTTGCGCGTGTACGTCTCAAACGTCCGAATGCCGCGCTCGCATACAATGACTTCATAGTTGCCGCCGGCCATCAAGTACTCCGCCGACAGCAAAAGCTCCTCGATGGTCGCAGCGATCCCGCGCTTCAACAGCACCGGCGTGCGGATCTTGCCCAATTCACGCAGCAAATTGAAATTCTGCATATTGCGCGCGCCCACCTGAAGCAGATCGACATAAGGCAGCATCAGCGGGATCTGGGAGATTTCCATGACCTCGCTCACCACCAGCATGCCAAACTGGTCTGCCGCTTCTCGCATGAGCTTAAGAGCGTCTTCGCCCAGGCCTTGAAAAGTGTAGGGAGAGCTGCGCGGTTTGAACGCGCCGCCGCGCAGGAACTTGGCTCCGGAACGGGCCACGGATTCAGCAACGGCAAAAATCTGGTCGCGCGATTCCACCGAGCATGGCCCTGCCATCAGCACCACTTCGTCTCCGCCAATGCTCACGCCGCGCTTGAACTTGACCACCGTTCCTTCGGGACGAAAGCTGCGGGCCACCAGCTTGTACGGCGAACTGATGCGATGTGCTTCACCCACCCCAGGGAGGACCTCGATGTCGCGGATATCGAATTCATGGCGCGCGCCTACCGCGCCCAGCACCGTCTGCCGTGCGCCAGTGGAACGATGGACTTCAAATCCCATGCCGATCAATCGCTCGATCACCTGTTGGATCTGTTCTTCGCTGGCCTGTTCCTGCATTGCAACAATCATGATTTCTCTTTTAGTCCCGAACCCGCCGGTTTTGCGGTGAGTGGATCCCTACATTCTTCTAAGCTCGCAACGTCCCATTTTCTTCAAAACCAAAGTTCTTCGTGGCGATAGGGTTCCCTCCCCGTTCGCTCCGCTCAGGGTCGGGATTTCAGGAACGATTCAGTCGTTCACTTCCCTGTCAAACTCGGTTCGGCCATCACCGGCAGCCACTTTCGGCGCGATTTCATTCTTCTGAATATTCCGCATCACGTCGATAATTCTTTCGTACACCTGCCGCAGCTCGCTTTCTGGCAGCGGCCCATGATTAGCGCTCTGCACGTTCTCGAAAATCTTTTTCTCGCGCTCCGGTTCGTAGATAGGCAGGCTGGTGTTGCGCTTCAGCTTGCCGATCTCGTGCGCTGCCTGGGCCCGTTCATTCAGCAATTCCACCAGACGGCGGTCCAGCTCGTCGATTTTTATGCGCCAGTCGGCGATCTCCATAACTCTTGCCGTCCTGATATACAGGCTATAAAGCCTGACTAAACTTAACTAAATCAATATGCATCTAGAATAACTTAACGATATTAGCTTTGTGAAGTAGCTGCGCTTTTCACGCCGGACCTCAAGCCACGTACAAAGCTGTCTACCGCCTGCGCCTCTTTGCCGGGATTCTGCTCGATGATCTGCACGATCGCGCTGCCAATTACCACGGCGTCCGCAAATTGTCCGACTTCCGAAAATTGTTGCGCATTGGAAATGCCAAAGCCCACTGCGACCGGCAGCTTGGTGAACTTGCGGATTCGCTTCACCAGGCCCTGAGCGTCAGTCGCCAGCTGTTTTTGCGTCCCGGTAATTCCAGTGCGTGAAACCGCGTACACAAAACCTTTGCACGCCTGGGCGATCGCCTTGAGTCGCTGGTCAGGACTGGTCGGGGCAGCCAGAAAGATCGTATCGAGATTGTGCGCCTCCATCATGCGGCGGTGCTCGCCCGCTTCTTCCACCGTTAGATCGGTGACCAAGGCGCCATCCACTCCGGCCCTCGCCGCTTCTGTGCAGAAACGCTCCATGCCAAACCGCAACAAGGGATTCAGGTAAGTGAACACGATCAGCCCGGCGTCGGTTTCCTTGCGTACTTCGCTCGCCAGCCGCAGGACGTCTTCCAATGAGGTTCCATGCTTCAGCGCGCGCTCGCTGGCCCTCTGGATCACCGGGCCGTCAGCAACCGGATCACTAAATGGCACACCGAGTTCGATCACGTCCGCTCCGGCCCGGCACGCAGCCAGTACGATTTCCCGCGTGGTAGCGATATTCGGGTCACCGCAAGTGACATAGGCTACAAGACCGGGCTTATGTCGAAAACGAATTCGGCTCATAGGCTTAGGCTCTCCCGCAAAATCCCGATATCCTTATCGCCGCGACCTGAGATATTCACAATGACAATCTCAGACTTCTTCATTTTCGGCGCGCGCTTGATGCACTCCGCCACCGCGTGCGCAGATTCCAGCGCTGGAATGATTCCTTCCGTCCGCGCCAGCCGGGTACACGCTTCCAGTGCTTCAGCATCGGAAGCCGCAACATATTCTGCGCGCTTTGAATCTGCCAGCGCAGCGTGTTCCGGCCCGATCGAGGGATAGTCCAGCCCGGCGGAAATCGAGTGCGTCAGCCCAATCTGGCCATGTGCATCCTGTAACACGTAAGAAAATGTCCCCTGAAGCACTCCCGGCAGGCCGCCGCGAAACCGCGCAGCATGTTCGCCTAGTTCATTGCCGCGCCCACCGGCCTCCACGCCGATCAGCTTCACCTTTTTGTCCTGTAGAAATTGATGGAAGATTCCAATCGCGTTGGATCCACCGCCCACGCAGGCAATGATCGCCGCAGGCAGCTTGCCTTCAGCTTTCAGTGTCTGCGCGCGTGCTTCGCGCCCGATCACCGAATGAAAATCGCGCACCATCGTCGGATACGGATGCGCGCCCAGCACGCTGCCCAGAAGATAATGCGTGCCGCGGACGTTGGTCACCCAGTCACGCATGGCTTCGTTGATCGCATCTTTCAGCGTACGCGAGCCCGATTCCACTCCGCGCACCTCGGCCCCGAGTAGGCGCATGCGGAAGACGTTCAATTCCTGCCGGCGCATGTCTTCGGTTCCCATATAGACAACGCATTGAAGGCCAAACAGAGCGCAGACAGTAGCCGTAGCCACGCCGTGCTGGCCCGCGCCGGTTTCCGCGATGATGCGCTTCTTGCCCATACGAATCGCCAGCAATGCCTGGCCAATACAGTTGTTAATTTTGTGCGCGCCGGTATGCAGCAGGTCTTCGCGTTTAAGATAGATCTTCGCGCCGCCCAGCTCTCTCGTCAGGCGCGCCGCATGAAACAGGGCGGTTGGACGGCCCGCATACTCCTTCAGCAGGCGTTCAAATTCGGAGCGAAACTTTTTGTCTCTCCGGGCTTTGTCGTACTCGCACTCCAACTCTTCCAGAGCCGCCATCAGTGTTTCAGGAACATAGCGCCCGCCGTACGGTCCAAATCGTCCGGCTACATGTTTCTCTTTTTTCAACGCCATTCCACTCATTCGTGTTCCGCCTTCCGCACCGCCGCAACAAATGCCTTCAGTCTTTCCGGATCCTTCCGTCCTGGCTCGCGCTCCACGCCTGTTACAACGTCGACACCCCAGGGCCTGAAGGTTCGAATCGCGTCGCCGACATTTTTGGGAGTAAGTCCGCCAGCGATCACAAATTGCCCTTGGCGGTCGCCTAATTGCTTTCGTGCTGACTGCCAATCAAAGATCCGACCGCTCCCTGCACCGGAATCAAACAGCCATGTATCCACCGCGCCGTCCACGGCAGCATACGCGTCAACCCTGATCTCAAATGCTTCCTGGACGATTACTGTTTTCATCTTCCGCAATCTGTCGCGCCGGTCCGCCGGCAAATAACTGTAGACTTCAGCAGGAAAATCAGCCTCACCGTGCATTTGTATTCCAGTCAACCCCACTTCGCTGAGCACCTGGCGAATCTTCATTGCGCCTGCGTCCATAAATACGCCTATCCGCTCAGCTTCGCGCGGCAACTGGCTGATAATCCGCTGCGCCTGCTCTATAGAAACGCGGCGTTTGCTGGGAGCAAAAATAAATCCCAATGCGTCTGCGCCGGCTTCAATCGAGCTAAGCGCGTCTTCAAGAGAGGTGGTCCCGCAGATTTTGATCCAGGTACGCATGCAATTATTTTGGGGAAGCTGCTTTGGCTTCTTACTGGACTGTGCCACGCCAATGAGGAGAAGCCGAGGCGGATGGCGAATACCATCCTGCATCCTGTAATAGCTGCTGCAGTTTCTGGCCGGGGTCTTCAGCCCGCATCAGAGCCTCGCCGATCAGGAATGCCTGGTACCCGGCGGCATGCAACTCGCGAATTTCCGCGCCGCTATCAATTCCGCTCTCCGCCACGCGCAGCACATGGTTAGGAATGCTGTCCGCCATATCGATGACCGTGTCGAGGCTGACCTGAAACGTTTTTAGATTGCGGCTATTCACGCCGATGATATCCGCGCCGCCCTCAAGCGCGCGTTTCAACTCTTCTTCGTCGTGGACTTCACAAAGCGCGTCCAGGTCCAGTGCGCGAGAGTAATCCAACAGCCGGCGGAAAGTAGCATCATCCAGCGCCGCGAGAATCAAAAGGATTGCATCGGCGTGATGCGCGCGGGCCTCGGTGATCTGGAATTCGTCGATAATGAAATCTTTGCGCAAGCAAGGTAGCTCGGTTGCGGCAGAGGCTTCCAGCAAATTGGCCAGCGACCCATGAAAGAATTCTTCATCGGTCAATACTGACAACGCCGACGCTCCCCCGCGAGCCAACTGGTTGGCCAGCACTCCCACGGGAAACGTGCCGCGAATCGTTCCCTTCGAGGGCGAAGCCTTCTTCAACTCCCCAATCACTGCCGGACCCAGTTGGGACATGGCTGCCAGTCGTTTGCGAAAACCGCGTGGCGTATGCGCCGCGGCCGCTTTTTCCAACGGACGTAACTGTACCCGCTCTTTAGCGAGATCAACACGGACACGCGTTGCGGCAAGAATCTGGTCCAGAGTGGTCATGGTGGCAGCAGATTCAAGTATATGGGTTTGGCAAGGAAAACCGAAGGGGAAAAGCCGCGCTGGTGCGCGAAAATCCTGAATGTGGCTTAATAAAGCCGGTACAATCCGGATTGTTACGCGTTCCTTCGCGGCCCGATGTTCGACTCGAAACAAGAACTGACTACAACTCCCCGCGCGCCCGCGAACGGTCTTCAATCACAATGCCGCCATTTTCCGTGGTCGCCCGGACCTGCGGGTTTGCTCCGCCCATGCGAAATAATTTGTGCCCGCCGTCCCAGGTGCGCTCACCAGCATTGCATACGTCGTCCTTGCAGATGATTGAGGTGTGCTCTGACGCCACAACTTCCAGCCCGCCGCTAAAAGTCTTTGGCACCGAAACCACAAGGCCGCCGTTGCGGGCATGGGCTTCCAGACCCTTGCCTTCCCAGTGTTCCGGAAGGGTGAGAGAAAGACCGCCATTCTCCGCTTCCGCTGTTAGCTTCCCGCTACTGCGCCTGAAAGAAATACCGCCGTTTTGGGCATGGGCCTCTGCTGTGCCCACGAAGCCTGTCAAAGACACTCCACCGTTGCGAACGCTGAGATTTAGATTCGCGTTCTTTGGCGCTTTGACCAGCAGAAGTGTGCCCAGAAAGTGATGATCGTCTTCCGGCGTGTGTACTGAGATATGGGAGCCATTAATTTCCAGTCGCGTCTCGGCCAGCAACCTCCGGCCTTCGCTTTCATTGTCGGTAGCGATCTGTTTGCAGAGTTTAAGGCTGACTTCCGGCTTGTCCCAGGTCGTTACCTGGATGCCGCCGTTTTGCTCCGCCTTAATGGTCAACGGCTGGTTGGCAATGGTCTTTACTTCTTCATCGCGAACATTTGCCCGGTAGTCGTCGTTACTAACACGCAAGTGGTCACGACAGTCGTCGCTGGAGGAATCATCATTCATCGTTACGGTTGTACCGCTCCATGACCGGTGCTCTCCAGCGCGAGCCAATACCACGCACAACGGCAATGTCAGGCCCAAAACGATCAGCTTTTTCATGTTCTACCTCTCAATTCGAGAGGTTTAGACCGGAAACTTGAAGGCCGGTTAGCTGTAATTTTGGGACCAATGTATGAATGGAGGTGCACTTCATCCCGAAGTAGCGAGGCAGGCATCGCGCGCTGACAGCGGCTCGGCCGACTCGCGCCGAGTCGCTTGCTTTGGGAGCAGACACTCCCTTGACTGAATAGAGTTACTCAAGCGGTTTGGAGCGAAGCGACAGAATGAAGGTCAGGCTGTAATGAGGCCGCGCGGCTTGACGTTTTTACGGATGAACACCGCGATGTCATCCATCGGAGTGCCGGGATTGAAGATCGCGCTAACGCCAGCCTTTTTCAGGAAATCGAAATCCTGCTCTGGGATAATGCCGCCAATCAGAAACAGCACGTCCTCCATCTTGTTCTGGCGAAGAAGATCAGAGACGCGCGGGATGATGGCGTTGTGGGCGCCGGAAAGGATGGAAAGACCAATCACGTCAACGTCTTCCTGCAGAGCCGAGCTGACAATCATTTCGGGCGTCTGCCGCAGTCCGGTATAGATGACTTCCATTCCGGCGTCGCGGAGCGCGCGCGCAATAACTTTGGCGCC
>Ga0137403_10004247_pt1 | contig 16920 bp, 12 predicted proteins | sample CZOMad2_1_16fung_FD_122057 | JGI IMG/M metagenome (GOLD analysis project Ga0137403, IMG submission 122057) | Vadose zone soil fungal communities from Angelo Coast Range Reserve, California, USA - CZOMad2_1_16fungal (Hybrid Assembly) | ecosystem: Environmental > Terrestrial > Soil > Vadose zone...
TGACTTACAAGAAATTTGCACGTCCCTCGCGATTCTCGAAAAAGGCAAACTTTTACGGGTTGGCACGATCGCCGATGTGATGAGCGATGCCGGTCGAACGCGGCGCGTGCGAGTGCGGCTTGCGGCGCCAGGTTTCCCCCTACGGGACTGGTTGAGCGCAAGACCCGAAATCCGTGAGTTGCGTGCCGCAGAGGATTCTGCTGACTTCGTTTTTCCAGGCAGTGATCTCGAGCTGGCGAATCTGATTCGAGACGTAGTGACCGCGGGCGCTCCACTGTGCGCCGTGGAAGAACGAGCGGAATCGCTTGAGCAACTGTTTTCGCGCATTTCCAGCGGAGAAGTAATGTGACCAGCTTGTTTTCGAATCCGGAGCTCAGGCGTATCGCGAGGTCGCAGCTGCGCACCAGGAAGATGCTTGCCGTCGCCGCAATCTGCGCTTTGCTTTCCATATCCGTTGGATACCTTTTTGCGAAGCGCGAATCGCCGCCCAATGAGGCCCATCGCTGGGCGATGGATCTTCTGGAGCTCGTCCTGGCCGCGCAGGCGCTTGTTCTTGGAGCCGGTGGCGGCATTGCTTGCTTGAACAGCGTTTTTAAGGAAAAAGAGCAGAACTCATTCGACTTTCAGCGATTGACCAGGCTTACTCCGCTGGAACTCGCTCTCGGCAAACTTTTCGGCGCCCCTATCCTTATGTATTTTGTTTGTCTCTGCTTGATGCCGCTTTCTATTTTTGCCGCCATGTTCGCTCATTGTAATTTTTTCTTTTTTCTTGCAGCGTATGTGGTCTTGCTGGTCGCCTCCATTACCTTCCACTCCCTGGGGCTCTTGATGTCGGTGTTGTCAATTCGTGGCTCGCAGACCGGCGCGATTATCCTCATCCTTCTTCTCATTTGGATCAGCTCCTATGGAGGGGGTATTTCTTCCTCGACTGTTTTCCGTCTCGGTTCTCTCGGGCCATTTTTTGCCCCACACTTAGTCTCGCAAACAACCTGGAACCCTCGCGAACTCGAAAAGCACTTCCATTACAACGGCGTTAGCTACGAATATAACGGCGGAATGACGGACGTGCTCTTTGGAAAACACGTCCATCATGTTCCCGTCTTGCTTGTCCTGGATGTGCTTTTGGCGCTGTGGTTTTTCATCGCGATTGTCAGAAATATCAAGCGCGACCCGGCGGGGTATGAACTCTATTCACCTGCGCAGTCGCTCGGACTGGCACTCTTTCTCAATGTGGTTTTTCTGGCGTTCTTCAATTGGCGCCTCGACAGCGATGTGGATGGCGCGGCTTTCTTGTTGTCCTTGAATATGGGCGTTTTCATCCTGCTGGGCCTGGCGTTGCTGCGAAATCGCGAGCGAATGCGAAGAATCGTGCGTACGCGCGTGAGCCCACCTCGCTGGCTCGATAAACTTTGGCCATCGCCTCTGCTGTTCACTGCGACCTTGGGTGCAGGCGCGCTCGTGGCACTCGGTGCCGTGCTATCGCGGGCGCCTGGTCAAGCTTCCAATCCGCGCTTCCTGATCTTCCGCGTGCTGTTTTTTGCGCTGTGGATTGTCCGCGACCAGCAATATCTGCAGTGGATGAGCCTGCGCAAAGGGCGCAATCCGCTCGTCATGGGTGTTCTTTATCTTGTGATTTTTTATGTTTGTTCTGGAACCGTGCTTACTGCTTTTGATTGCTTCGTTCGCGAACGGATTGCCTTTACCGCATTCTTCATGCCCACTCCAGTTTATTGGCTCGATCCCGTTTCCTGGATGGAGAGGCCAGCAATCTGGGTCGCTGCGTATTTGGCGCAAATCGCGCTGATCGTCTTTTTTGTTCACTTACAGCGGCAGCAGCTTGTCGAGCTCACCGCGCATTCCGATAACCCCACTCTAGAAAAACAGCTGGCGTCGTAATCGTTCTGCGGCTTGCCAAAAGTGTCAGACGGCCAACTCGCGCGAAGGGGCTTCAACTATTTGAATGCCATGTTGGAAGCGTATAGTGGCCAGCAAAATGTTGAGCTGCCTTATGGCCAAGGTAAACACTAAGCGCCACGCCGTGTCCAGAAAACCCGCCCAGGACGAGCACGTTCCCGTTTTTTGGGTGGCGACGAAACATCGGCACAAAGTTTTTTGTAATAAGAATGGGTCCGCCCCAGCGATGCGTGATTCGCACTTGTTTTAGCGCGGGATGCAAACGCCTAACACGCTCTTCAAGCGACCGCAATCGTTCCGCCGCTTCGCCACGGCGAACATCGAACTTCTCCAGCCCGCTCCACAGTTCTCTTACGCGCGCAGCCGTTGAATTGTGCAAGCTTGCGCCATCACGCAACGTCTCGCCGAACGCCGGCACCAGTCCGCTACCAAAAATCATTCCGCCATTTCTCAACTTCCGCCCCCAAAGGTAGGGAAAATCCACGGTATAGAAAGGTTGGCCCGAATTCATCCCAAGCGCATCGATTTCTTTTGTCGTCAGCGGTGCCGTTGCAAGCGCGAAGGTCAGCTTTGGTTCTGCGGATTTTTTCGCTTCATAGAGTTTACCTGCCAGCTCAAGCGAACCGGCGTTCGTGGCAAGCAGCACCTTTTCTGCATTCACGACTTTTTCTTCTGTGCGTCCTCTTACGGTCCGGCGCACATGCAGCCGCAATGGATCGGAATATTCAATCTTCAAGACCTCAGTGCCCTCTACAATCTGCGCCCCGAATTTCACCGCCGCCTGCGCCAGTCCGGAAACCACTTTTCCCGGATCCACGGTTCCCCCTGGAACTTTGCCAACCGCTCGCACTCGTCCTGAATCATTCCAGTCGATCGGCGACCCCTTTAGAGGACGAACTTTCTTTCCCTCCATTGACTTCTCGCCGCGCGCCACTTCCCACACACCGGGCAGATCGAGGTCGGCTTGAACTCCCAGCTCATTCAAAATTCTTCTGTACCCACGTAGCACATTTCCAAGTCCGCGCAGATCACCTGCTGCGCTTTGTGCTAGCACCATCCCGCCCGTCCGCCCGCTAGCTCCGTTGCCGACCGAAGCCGCTTCCAGCAGTAGCACAGACTTTTTCGGAGCCAACCGTGCCAGCCACGCCGCCGCCGAAAGCCCGGTAAATCCGCCGCCCACAACCGCGAAGTCTACATGCTCCTGCAGCGCTGCCGTTTGAGACCGAAACGAAACTGCCCACGGGGTTTTGCCCCAATTTTGCTTTCTCTTGGCCATAGTTCCAGGTTCGATGCGCCGTCCGTGCCCATAGTTCCACAGCCAATCTGATCTACGGTCTGGAGTCGGCTTCAACTTCCTGTGGTGTTCCCACATGAATTATGCCATCCTAGTGTGGTCACACCACAGGAGAGCTGCATGGCGGATTCGAAACTCGATCTACTGCAGGGCACTCTGGACCTCATGGTCCTTCAGACCCTTGCGACCATGGGATCGCTGCACGGCTACGGCATCGCGCGACGCATCGAGCAGGTGAGTGGCGACCATGTCTTGCTGAACCAGGGCACAATTTACGCGTCGCTTGTGCGGCTGCAGCAGCGAGGCTGGATCTCCGCCGACTGGGGAACTTCATCCAACAACCGCAAGGCCAAGTTTTATTCGATTACAAAAAAGGGACGCAAACATCTTTCTGACGACACAGCGTATTGGCAAAGGCTGTCAGGCGTGATGGGGCGAGTTCTCGCTATGCAGGACGAAGGTGGCGACCAATGATCGACGGACTTCGACAATTATTCCACCGCGTTCGCTCCGTTTTTCGCCGCGCCCAGTTCGATAGCGACCTGGACACGGAATTGGCCTTTCACTTGGAATTAGCCATCGAAGAAAATATCCAGCACGGAATGCCCGTTGGCGAAGCCCGCCGCCAAGCGCTGATTCGCTTCGGCGGAACAGAACAAACGAGATTGCTGCATCGCGAAGCGCGTGCAATGCCGGCTCTGGATATGCTCTTTCACGATCTGCGCTACGCGGTGCGTGGGTTATTCAAGAACCCTGGATTCACGATTGCCGCAGTGCTCACGCTGGCGCTGGGCATCGCCGTGAATGCCACGATGTTCAGTCTCGTCAGCGCCTTCCTGCTGCGGCGCCCGCCGGTCCGCGATCCAGAGCGTGTCGCCGTGGTTAGTTCCGTGAACCCTGCGCCGGCTTTCCATGCCGACGCGAGTTCCGTCTCCGCTCCCAATTACCTTGGCTGGCGCGAAGCAAACCACGTTTTTGAGGATATGGCCGCTGCCGATGAGTATCGAACCGTTAGTTTGACCGCTCAGAGTCACTCCGCCGCGGCGGAGCAGCCGGAGGCGCTTCGTTCCGCAGCCGTATCCCCCAATTATTTCAGCGTGCTTGGTGTCGCACCGCAATTTGGGCGCCCTTTCGAAGCCGGCGAAGACCAGCCCGGACGCGACCACGTCGTCATCCTCAGCTACGAGCTTTGGGACCGGCGCTTCGGTGCCGACCGTTCGCTCATCGGCCACACTCTTCGACTGAACCGGGAAAACTACACTGTGATTGGCGTCATGCCGGAGAGTTTCCGTTTGCTCGGCTTTACGCCTCAACTCTGGACTCCACTCGTTTTGACCGCCACGGACCAGACTGCAGTCGCCCACAAGGACCGTTCGTTGCGCTTGTTTGCAAGATTGAAGGCCGGCACAACTGTGGAACACGCCCGCGCCGAGTTCGTCACCCTCGCTCGTCGCACCGAGCAAAACTTTCCCGAAGCCGAAAAAGGCTGGGGCGCAACGGTGCGCACCCTGCCCGATTTTCTGATCTACGATTTCGAGATTCGTAACGCCCTGGCGATTATGATGACCACGGTGGCCTTTGTTCTGATGATTGCCTGCGCCAATGTAGCTGGCCTGCTGTTGGCCCGCGCCGCGGGACGCCGGAAGGAGCTAGCCATCCGCATCGCCCTCGGAGCCGGTCGCTTGCGCGTCATCCTGCAACTGCTCACGGAAGGCTTGCTGATTGCTCTTCTCGGTGGCGCCGCGGGCCTTCTGCTTTCGTATTGGGGCATTCAATTTGTTCGAGCGAGTCTGACCTTCAACGAGGCAATCAGCGCCGTTCCGATGAGTCTCGATCGGAACGTCCTGCTCTTCGCTTTTGGCGTTTCGCTGACTTGTGCCTTGCTGTGTGGTTTGGCTCCAGCGCTGAACGCATCGCGAACCGATGTCAACACGAACCTGAAAGACGAAGGTCGCGCGTCATCTCCGAGCCGTTCACACAGCCGTCTCCGGACCGTGATGGTCACCGGCCAGATTGCTTTGGCTTCGTTTCTCTTAATCGGAACCGGACTGCTTTTCCGCGGAATTTTCCTCGTTGAACATCAGAATCTCGGCTTTCGTGCAGACCATCTCCTTACCGCCAGCGTCACCCTTGATGACGCACGCTACAAGGACGCTCCCCAGAGGACTCTATTCGTGCGCGATCTGCTTGCTCAGCTCCAGCATATTCCGGGCGCTGAAACCGTCGCTGTTGCCTCCGACCTGCCGGCAACCGGACCCGGCAGCGCCGCTTTCCGGATCAAGGATCAACTCGAATTGCCTACGGACCGACCGCTCACTGCTCTCGACGTAGTCGTTAGCCCAGACTACTTTCAAACGGCGGGCATTCCCCTGTTGCGCGGACGCACGTTCACGGAAAACGATAATGCCTCCGCGCGAAGCGTTGTCGTCGTAAACCAGGAATTTGTGCATCGTCACCTACATGATCAGGATCCGCTTGGAAAACAGATTCGCCTGGACGTCACCGATGCAAAGTCCGATTGGACTGAGATCGTAGGCGTCGTCAGCAACGTGAAAACTCATTCCGAAGACGCCCGCGAGGATCCAGAAATCTACGAACCATTCCTTCAGCGGCCGGTGTCTTCCTTATTTCTCATGCTTCGCGCAAGTTCCGACCCGGGCGGTTTGGCGTCGGCTCTTCGCGGCGCGGTTGAGCAAGTGGATGCCGAACTTCCGCTCGCTAGCATGATGACCATGCCTGCTTTGATCGAACGCCAGAAGGGTGGAGATACATTTTTCGTACGCGTGCTGGGCAGTTTTGCGCTGCTAGCGCTGATCCTCGCGGCGATCGGCATATACGGCCTGGTGGCCTATTCCGTCGGCCAGCGAACGCATGAAATCGGCATACGCATAGCGCTCGGAGCCAGAAATCCGGACGTGCTGCGTATGGTTTTGCGGGAGGGCCTAAAGATGACCGCAATCGGAGCGGCTGTCGGGCTTGCTCTGGCGCTGCCCCTGCCGAGAGTTTTTGACTCCATGTTCTATGGTTTCCACCCTCGCGAGCCGCGCCTGTACTTCATCGTGCCAGCTGCCATGCTCGCGGTAGCGATTCTAGCGACGTACATCCCGGCTCGCCGAGCCTCAAGCGTCGACTCCATGATCGCCCTCCGCAACAACTAAGAACACATGCAACTTTTTCTCCTGGGCTACTCTTTCCTATTGACTGTCTATAGGTAGAAACTGTACGGTTCGTATAGAAACCCCATAGGAGCTGTGTCTTGAAGTCTGAGCCCCCTACGCCTTTAGAAGGAACTCCGGACCTGCTGATCTTGAAATCGCTCGTTGCGTGCGAATTACACGGATTGGGAATCTCCCGCAGAGTCCAACAGATTACGGGCGGGACTTTCGTTGTTAAGCCAGGCTCACTCTTTCCCGCCCTCCACCGCATGGAAGAAGAAGGATGGATTTCCGCTTTTTGGCTAGACTCCGAAAACAATCGCCGCGCGAAATACTATCGTTTGAGCAAAGCACGGAAGCAGCTAGAGTCCGAAACCAAACGATGGGGCCCGCATTCCCTGGGCTATCGTACAAGCCTTGGAAACGTCGTAGAAAGCCATCGACTATGCGGCTCATTGCAAAAATCCGAAGCTTGCTACGAAATTTACTTCTATCTCATCGCGTGGAGGCAGATCTCGATCACGAGCTTCGCTCTCACCTCGCAATGTTGACTGAAGAAAATATTCGTGCCGGCATGCCACCGAGCGAAGCCCAACGTGCCGCACGCATCGAACTCGGCGGTGTCGAACAGGTGAAAGAACAAATGCGCGAAGAACGCATCGGCAATTGGCTCCGCTCTGTGCTCTCCGATTGCCGCTTCGGCGTTCGTCAGCTCCGCAAGAATCCCGGCTTCACGGCCGTCGCCATCCTAACGCTCGCGCTCGGCATCGGTGCCAATTCCGCGTTCTTCTCCATCGTCAATGCCGTCATGTTGCGCCCACTTCCGTACGTTGATTCGGAGCGACTCGTGAGCCTCAGGTCCAAGACCGGAATGTTTCCAGACATGTCCCTGAATTTGACATGGCCGGTATTTCAGAAAATCCGCAAGCACGCCTCTTCTTTTGAGCAAAGCGCCGTGTATTGGGACCAATCTAGAGCCTTCACCGGAGGTGGTGAACCGCTGTTGCTTGAAACCACAACCGTATCCGACCAGTTCTTCGAACAGCTCGGGGCCCGTCCCCAACTGGGGCGATTGCTGGGAGACGCCGACCAGCGCGAAACGAATGGGAAGGTTGTCGTACTGAGCGACGTCTTATGGCGCACGCGCTTCGGCTCCGATCCGCAAATTCTCGGGCAGACGATTAGGCTCGATCAACAACCGTATACCGTTGTGGGAATTGCAGCGAAGGATTTTGCCTTCCCGGAAAAGACCGAAGCTTGGACTCCACTCGCAGTCGAGCCCGCGACCCGAGAAAATCCCACATTTTTCGCATTCGCTTTTATTGGGAAATTGAAATCCGGTGTTGCGATGAGTCAGTTGAACTTAGAGCTCAAGCCCATCTCGGCACAAATGGTAACGGAATATCCTAAGTTGAAAGACGGCTACGAGTTGGTAGCCACCAAACTCAAGGATGATCGCGTAAGCGATTCGCGCTTGGCGTTTTTCCTATTGCTCGGAGCTGCTACTTTCGTCCTCCTGATTGCCTGCACAAATCTTGCGAGCATGTTGCTTTCCCGGACCTCGGCACGACAACAGGAAATAGCCGTGCGATCTGCATTGGGCGCCTCCCGCGCACGCATCTTTCGCCAGATGCTCGTGGAAAGCTGCTTGTTGGGAATCTCAGGCGGTGCCGCGGGAGTGGGTTTGGCCGCTCTCGTCGTGCAGATTTTTCATGCGGTTGCGCCAGCGGATACCCCGCGTCTCGCAGAGATTCATCCGGACTGGGCGATGGCTGCGTTCGCCGGGGCAAGCGCGTTGCTCACAGGCATTTTCTTTGGCGTCGCCCCCGCCCGGCATGCCGCACGCGCGGCGATCCACACTACGTTGAAAGAAGGCGCTGGCGCCAGAAGCGTGGGGATCGGCACGCGTCAGTCCAAAATAGGCAAAACCTTGGTTGTTTCAGAAGTCTCGCTGGCCTTCGTTCTCTTAGTCGGCGCGGGTCTCATGCTGCAAACCTTCGAGCGCCTGCTCACTCAGAATCCCGGATTCCGAACTGATAACGTCTTAACGTTCGATCTCTACAGGCCCGCGCTAGAGAGCGATGCCAACCGCAAGAAAGACGCTGCTGCCCAGGTGCAGCAAACCAAAAATATCGTGCAGCAAGTTCAGGGCTTGCCGGGCGTTGAAGGTGTGGCTGCATCCAACTACGCTTTGTTGGATGGCACGATGTCTGTTCACGGGGGTCTCCGCGTCGAGGGCTCCAGCACGATTAGTCCCGATGCAGGTTTCGCGGTCACCGCCCGCTACGTCTCGCCAGCGTATTTCAGAACCTTGGGCCTCGCGCTGCTCCGCGGAAGGGGATTCGCCGACACGGATGTTCTCGGCACAGCGCCGGTCGCCATCATTAATGAAAGGATGGCGAAAAAATTCTGGGGCACTCTCGACGTCCTTGGTCAGCGTTTCAATACATCAACCGACGAGAAAGGAATCGAAGAATGGAGTGAAGTCGTCGGCGTCGTGACGAGCACGCGTGACGTCATTGTGAAAGAAGAACCGGACGCCGAATACTACATGCCCTTGTACCAGGGCGGTATGAGCGGCTCGGTTCTACTGGTGCGCACTGCCAGCAATCCCGAAACGCTCGCGGGCACGATTACCAAACAAATCTGGAGCGTTTACCCGGATTTGCCCGTGAGTCATGTGATGACACTTCGGGCCACCATCGAAAAATCCGCCGGCAATGAAAAGCTGCACGCCACATTGTTGACTATCTTCGCTGGAATCGGATTGCTTATGGCGCTCGCAGGTACCTACGGCGTAGTTGCCTACGCCGCCGAACGCAGAACACAGGAAATCGGCGTACGCATTGCGCTCGGTGCCACGCGCCACCACGTGCTACTTCTCGTGTGCAGACATGCCTTCTTCCCGGTGCTCGTCGGCATTGCTGTCGGTGTTCCCGTCGCACTCGCGGCGCAACGCGCAATCGCTAGCGAACTGTATGGCGTGAAGGCAACCGATCCACTCACTTTTACGGCAGCAGCGTTGTTGATGATTCTGGTAGCTGGGATTGCATGTTGGATTCCCGCACGCCGAGCCACTCACGTTGATCCCATGATCGTTCTGCGTTACGAATGACCTTAGCTCCTGGCCGACGACTGTCTCTATTGTAGGTTAGCCGCTCGGTTGCATAGAGCTTTGGCGGTGTTGTAGGGGGTTCAGCATGCAGCTTTTTGTGAAAGTTCGAAGTCTCTTGCGAAATCTTTTTTCCTCGCTTGGTGTGGAGGTAGATCTCGACGAGGAGGTTCATGCCCACTTCGAAATGCTGACCGAGGAAAACATTCGCGCGGGTATGCCGCCGAGCGAAGCCCAACGTGTCGCACGTATCGAACTCGGCGGTATCGAACAGGTAAAAGAACAAGTCCGCGAAGAACGCATCGGCAATTCGCTCCACTCTGTGCTCTCCGATTGCCGCTTCGGCGTTCGTCAGCTCCGCAAGAATCCCGGCTTCACAGCTGTCGCTGTCCTAACGCTGGCTCTGGGCATCGGTGCCAATACCGCCCTATTCAGCATCGTCGATGCAGTACTATTGAGACCTCTTCCGTACCAGAGCGCGGATCGTCTGGTTGCGGTTTGGTCGACTGAAATTGGCCAACCGGGCACAAAGATATTCGCGTCCTATCGGGACTTCGAGGAATTCAAAGCGCACAGCCACAACTTTGAAGCACTAGCGGCCCTGACCTGGGCCAGGGCGGGCGAGATTCTGACTTGGCGCGGTTCGCCGCATGAGGTGCTTGCCATTCCCGCTAGCGCCGACTTCTTTTCATTATTAGGAGTATCAGCTTCGGAGGGGCGTACGTTTGGTCCGGAGGATGTGCAAAACGGATGTACGGTCGTGTTGGCTCAATCGTTTTGGCAGAACGAATTGACGTCTGCTTCCGACATTGTTGGAAGCACACTGACTCTCAATGGAAAGCCCTGCGCGGTCGCGGGCATCATGCCCAAGGAGTTTGAATTCTATCCGAAACAAACCGCTCTATGGACCTTGATTACGGCGGACAGCGAATTTTTACAGAAACCTCTTAATTCCGTCGTCGGGATCTTTGGCCGACTAAAGCCCGGCACTAGCATGTCTGATGCCGAGCGGGAGCTGGGCGCCCTTCACGAAAGGGTAGTTCAGCAATCACCCGCCGGAAGCTGGGTAGCACAGACCGTACCGATAGTTCGCGATCTACGCGAACAGTTCACGTGGATGGCCGGACGGAACCTGCGCGCGGCACTCCTGGTTTTGTGGGTTGCAGTGGGTCTGGTTCTGCTTATTGCTTGCCTCAACGTCGCCAATTTATTGATCGGCCGCTCCGTCGAAAGGCAAAAGGAATTCGCAGTTCGCACTGCGCTCGGTTCAGGACGCCCTCGTTTAATGCGCCAACTAATTGTAGAAAGTCTGCTGCTCGCGACTTTAGGAGCCCTCGCTGGAGTTTTATTTGCGGAGATGGGAGTCCGTTATTTCAATTCCGCCAGCCCGATAGAGCTCCCGCCCGGCAATCCAGTCGGGTTAAATCTTCGTGTGCTGGGCTTTACAACGTTCCTCGCAACCGTGACAGGCTTCGTTTTTGGGTTGGCGCCTGCCTGGCGGGCATGCGAAGTCAATTTGAATGAAGTTCTGAAACAGTCAGGCCGAAGTCTAACAGATGGAAAAGGCCGTCACACAAGTAAATGGTTGGTGGTCGGTCAGGTAACTCTGTCATTGGTTCTGCTCGCCGGCGCGGGGCTCCTGATTGAAAGTATCGTTCGACTAGGCTCTGTGCCGCTCGGTTTTCGCTCTGATCGTCTTCTAACTGCCGAAGTCGCTCTTCCACGCGTCGCGTACTCCGAGGCGATTCAGCGAGTAACTTTCTACCGCAAGCTGATCGGAAATCTAAGCGCGCTCCCTGGCTCGGAGGGCGTGGCGCTTTGTTCATCGCTACCTCCTTACAATGGGGGAGCTTCTAGCGAGTTAGCAGTAGCCGGAAAAGTTGCAATTGAAAATCTGGAAGCCGTCAACAGCGTAGAGACGAGTGCTAGCTATTTTCGCGTGCTCGGTATTCCGCTTCTCCGTGGCCGAGAATTCGATTCGCGCGACCGAGAAGAATCGCAGCGGGTCGCTATCGTCAACGACGAGATGGCTCGTAAGTATTTCCCCAAAGAAGACCCGCTAGGCAGGCAAATCAAACTCGGGAACGCGGACGCCAAAATTCCCTGGCTGACGATTATTGGAGTTGTTGGCAACGAGAGGCGAACGACTGTTTACAAGGAGATGGGATATGTGGAACCTGCGCTCGTCTATCTACCTGTTGAGCAGAGTTCAGGGACATCGATGGGGTTGGTGATGCGTGTTGCAGCTAGTCCGCTCGTTCTGAGCCCTATCCTGCAACAAGAGGTGTCTCGTCTCGATAGCAGTGTTCCCGTCTACGACGTCAGAACCATGACTGAGCGCTATTCAGAATTCCTCGCTCATCCCCGCTTTCGCGCGATCATTATGGGCATTATTGCCGGATTGACGTTGCTTCTCGCCGCGGTCGGTATTTATGGCGTTCTCGCACAGTCGGTTTCGCAACGCACGCCAGAGATCGGAGTCCGATTGGCGCTCGGTGCCCAGCGGCGAGACATCTTGCGTCTCATCCTCGGGCAAGGGACGAAGCTGACGTTAATGGGTGTGGTGTTTGGCATGATTGCAGCTATAGCGCTGACGCGGCTTATGAGCAGCCTCCTTTTCGCCGTGAGCCCGATAGACCCGCTCACCTTTGCAAGCGTCATCGTTCTGTTCACGCTCGTCGCCTTGCTCGCCAGCTATATCCCCGCGCGCCGCGCGATGCGCGTCGATCCCATGGTCGCTCTCCGCTACGAATAACTCAGGTGAGGAGTTCGCTCTCGACCACTTCGCTGATTTGCACCACGCTCGAACCATCGAAATAGTTGCGCTCGTCTGCAATAAATTCCGCAGCCGTGGCGGTCAACGCGCTCTCCATCTCAGCCATTGTGCGGAAGAACAGATGGCCCACGGCGTGGTAGGGCGGTGGCGAGCCGGGAGGAAAACCGCCGATCCCCTTGTCGATCTCGGTCCGCACCAGTCCGCGTGGCTTCAGAAGCTTGCGCGAGAGTTCAAGATGCTGGCCCAGATAGTAATTCCAATCGAATCGAGTTCTGGGAATCGCAGGGTACATTACGCTAAGTCGGATCATGTGGCGAGAATACCATCAGTCGTCCACGATTTCCGGTGCTGTCTGCTCTAATTGATTCAAGCAAAGGGTTCAGAAGAGTACTCGACACAGACGGTTTGTTCGAGAGAAGCGAGCACCTCGCCAATCACCAGCTCGCCGTGGTGATCGACCGCGCGGGCAAGCTGAGGTGAAGAGTTTTTCCCTTCGACTTGAGATGAACGTCAGCGTTTTCATTCCGGCTGTTCAATAGCTGGGCGACATAACCTCCGTCTGAGGTTTGAAAAGTCATCACACGCACGCCTTTTGCGTGGCCGCTCGTTTCCACCCGCACCGCTCCCGGGCGCACGAATTTGCTGAAATGCGCCAGATACCAATAAGTTCCGGTGTACGCGATCTCGTGCGTAGTTTTATTGATGATGACCACCGGATGCTGCACATTTGGATCGGGATTTCCGTGCACTGGCGAAACCGCCCATGGCCCACCGGTCTCGTCGAGAATTGCGTTCCAGTAGAGCCATGCCGATGTTCCTGCTTCCAGATCGCTGAAAATAATGTTTCCCCAGACGTCGCCGTCACTGAATTCGTAGATCGGCAGTTTCTTATTCTTCGGGTAGCCCGCTTCGTACGCGTAGCACAGCTCGTCCATCCAGAAGGGAAGATCGGAATACTTCTTCTCCAAAGCGGCGATCTTGTCGAAATTCTTGAAATCGTAGCCGTGATATCCGATCGCTGACGCAAACTTGCGCGCAGCTGGATCATCCAGCACGGCCGGATATCGCTTGAAGGCGACTCCCCGTTCCGGCGCCTCGCTGATCATCAGCTTCGTGGCTAATCCGGACTGTTGCAACGCGGGCCCCACATGATCGCGAATCAGTACTGCAATCTCCGGATATTTGATCTTTGTGTAGACCTCTTCAGGCTCGTTGAACAAACTCAAATAGTCGATTTCGATTCCATGCCTCTTGTACTCCTCCAGATACTTCACAAAATACTTCGCCAGCACCGCGTAGTATTTCGGTGGAATGTCCTGATGTTTCTTCACGTCATAGAGCATCCAGTCCGGCGGATAATCCATCGGGGCCTGCAGAGCGAAGTGCCCATACTTCCGCGCGCGGAGAATGTAAGTGCCAACGCCGTTCGGACCAAAGTCCCGCTCAACAGAAAAATTCTTTAGCTCCACATCACCAGGCGTATCGTCGTACGTGAACCACGGCCCCGCCGACTGAAAATCGGTACCGGCCAGCGGTGTTTTCATCGCTGTAAAGCCCGCTCCATCCTTCGCGTCAAATAGCGCTTGAAGCACTTCTTCTTGTTTGTTCGCCGGTAGCGTATTCAGTGTCATCAATCCCGCTTCCATGATCGACGCGCCAAATCCGTCGATCTTCTGATACCGCACGGCATCATTGATCTGAAACGCATTCACCTGCGGATTGGCCTGCGCATTGCCGTGCGCATTGACTTGAGAAGTCGCGCCGCCAGCGCCCTCTGATTCGGAAAACTGCACATCAGGTTTTGCAGTAAGCCTGTCCCCGCCATTCGACGAAACATGCACTTTCACGGTCTGCGCGAAGGCCGCCGAAGCGCCCATGCCACTCAGTCCCACCAGGCAAACACAAGCAATCACAATCGCGCGCACGAATCCGTAATTCGCCATCATGAACAGTCTCCTGAATACTTCGGGAAGCTTAGAACCTACACCGCTTACCAACTCGATTCAACAAAATCAGTTTCGGTCCATGTAACTTGTTAAATTTGCGGCGGTGTCTGCTAGGAGTCTCTTCGGCTCTGCTCGTTCTGTGCCTCCGTGTCGACGGCTACCCGACCGCTCGGTGCGGCATCTCGGAATTGATACAATCAGAATCGCGCGAACATCACAGTCCACGATATTGAGGAAGATAATGGAACACAATTTACAGCACACAATGTCGCTGCTCACCCGTACTCCCGCTGCTCTCAATGCGCTTCTGCGGGACCTGCCGGAAACGTGGACGTTCCGAAACGAAGGTGAAAACACTTGGTGCGCGTTCGATATCGTCGGCCATCTGATTCACTGCGAACGCACGGATTGGATGCCGCGCGTAAAGCTGCTGCTGCAATTTGGCGAGACTCGAGCGTTTGCGCCCTTTGACCGTGAGGGACACGCACAGGCGGTCCAGGGAAAATCGCTAAGCCAGCTATTGGATGAATTCGCTCATTTGCGCTCACAAAATCTGGACGACCTGCGCGCATTGAATCTGCAGGCACAGGACCTTGAGCGGCGTGGACGTCATCCCGCCTTCGGAACAGTCACTCTGTCAGCCCTGCTCGCCACCTGGCCAGCTCATGATTTAACTCACCTGCACCAAATCTCCAGGGTTATGGCCCACCAATACCGCGAAGCCGTCGGCCCATGGAGCGTATACCTCGGCGTCATGCAATGCGCCGGCCACAGCGCTGCTGAATGAACCTTCTGCATGTGCGGAGTTGTCGATACAAGACGGCCCTGGTCGATTGGCACGCGGTACCAGACCTAACGGACAAGTTCCCCATGGGAAACTGCAGCAACCGTGAGCCTTGCTCTGAGAGGCCCGCACCGCTCAGCATAGTCACAGTCCACTCTCATCCTAAGCGTTACCTCTTCTGAAAGGAACTTTGGAGGAAAATGATGCGTAAGCTACTGATTGCAGTTGGTTTACTTCTGGCGGCGGGTTCCGCCAAGGGCCAAGAAAACCGCGGGTTTGAGGTGTCCGGCAACTATCAGTATGTCCGCTTCAATCCCGGCGGAGGCTCGGATGGTATCAATTGCCACGGTGGTTCCGGCTCCGTCGGGGCATATCTGACGTCCCGAATCGGCGTCATCGGGGAGTTCGGGGCGTGCAAAGTCACAGGCCTGCCTTCGGGCGCGACAGCGCACGAGCTGAACTATTTGTTCGGGCCGAGGGTGTATTTTCCGACCTCACGAGGACGTGTGTTTCCATTCGTTCAGGCCCTTTTGGGTGGCGAACAATTCTCCGCCGGAGCTTCGGGTCTTGGCTCGGCGTCAAGCAACGCTTTTGCGATGACGGCAGGTGGCGGGGCGGATGTAACTCTGACCCGACATGTTTCCTTTCGCGCCATTCAGGTCGAGTATCTTTATACGCACTTCGGTGGCGCTTCGCAGAACAACTTGAGGCTGCAAAGCGGCATCGTGTGGCGCATCGGCCGCTAGTTACCAGGCTAAAAAACACGAGCCGGAAGCGGCTAGGAAGCTGAATCAGTCGTTTGTTGGGCGGACCGCTATTTGCATCTTAGGGTGCGCCCCTTTTTGACTCCCACATCCCTGGAAGGCGTTTCGGCCTCCGGAGGGATAATTTTGCTCTCTCCGCCTGATGAGCTTCGCACAGGGAATTCCAAATCTCGAGCAGCGCGCACCAACGGGACGCAGACTAGGGTTCGATAACATTCTGGTCCGCATGGATCTCAAATAACCCTTCCCCTCACGTGCCTATTTGCCGCATCAGGGTCGCGAAATCAAAATAGATCCGTCCCGCCGGAATGATTCTGGTTGCGAGATCGTATTCGTAGAACGAGCATCCGGGCACGCGAACCCGTTTGTGCGTTGCCGAGACATTTGCAAACGATCCTGTATGCGTGGCTTCAAAACTCCATTCCACGGCCACCAGATTTCTCGCGTGGGCTAAGTTTTGAATGGTATGGACATTTCCGGGAAATCCGGAGATGAACGGACGTACAAAGTTGTCTCGCACGGCGGATTTGCCGTTGAGTGTTCCGGTTGGAAGGTGCAGGACAACGTCGTTCGAATAGTAGCCAAGAATTTTCTGTTCATCGGTGCCTTTCCAGGCGTCAAAATACTCTTGGATAAACGCGCGAACGTCTTCTGGTGCTGCTTGGAACGCCGTAGCTTGCATACTCACCCTCCTCTGCGCGATTGCTTTCTTTCACTTGCGCACTCTTTGCGCGTTCCGCTCTTGCTGCTCGCTGAATGCTGGCCACTAAAGAACTGTTCTATTCCGCCCCGCCCAATGGCAGGAAATACTGCGTGCCTTTCACCGGGTCCTGCAGCCGCCGAAGCAGCTGCTGCAAATCCTCGTTGCGCGCCACGAAGTCGATCTCTGAAGTGTCGATCACCAGCAGGTCCGACGCTTCGTATCGGAAAAAGAAGTGTTCATACGCTCGCGAAACCTCCTCGATATATTCCGTCGAAATCTGGTTTTCGTCCTTCACTGCTTTTTTCTCAATCCGTGCGCGTAACACTTCCGGCTTCGCTTGCAAATAAATGACCAGGTCGGGAGGAGGAATATCCCGCGCCAGCAGTTCGTAATAACGCTCGTAAAGTTTCAGCTCTTCGTCATCGAGATTTAAATTCGCGAAGATGCGATCCTTTTCCATCAGGAAATCGGA
>Ga0137403_10004248_pt1 | contig 16920 bp, 18 predicted proteins | sample CZOMad2_1_16fung_FD_122057 | JGI IMG/M metagenome (GOLD analysis project Ga0137403, IMG submission 122057) | Vadose zone soil fungal communities from Angelo Coast Range Reserve, California, USA - CZOMad2_1_16fungal (Hybrid Assembly) | ecosystem: Environmental > Terrestrial > Soil > Vadose zone...
CGATGCCCGGGATGCGCGTGTTGGCAGACCAGGACTGACTGCCCTTGTGCCAAAATCCTTCCACATCGCTCGACCAGCGGTCATTGTGCAGCAGAACGAACACCCCGTCTCTAGGCGCGGTACTGATGTCCCGCCATTCGCTCATTGTGCGGGTCCTTCGCTTGATTCCGTTTAGTTAATGCCTCAAAGCACGGCTTCAAGTCTATCGCGCTCCTCACTTGTGAGCAGTGCCGGCGGCGCAGTCGAATGCCCCACCTCATAAGGTTTGCGACAGGGACAGGACGTTGTTCTTTCACTCCGCCGCATCGATCACGCAGCCCTCGAGCGGCAAGGCGACCCGGCGCCAGACATCTGTAAGCGCCTCGGCCAGTTGATCGATCAAAACATCATCATGATAGGGCGTCGCTGTAATGCGCAGCCGCTCGGTTCCCCTCGGCACCGTCGGATAATTGATTGGTTGGAGATAGATGCCATGCTCGGAGAGCAACAAGTCGCTCGCGCGCTTGCATTTCTCCGGGTCGCCGACCATGACCGGCACAATATGGGTCTCGCTCAGCATGATCGGCAGACCCGCCGCGGTCAGTGCGGACTTCACGCGCGCGGCACATTCTTGTTGGCGGGTTCGCTCCGATTGCGAGCTCTTCAGGTGGCGAATAGCGGCCGTTGCCGCCGCGCAAATTGCTGGCGGCAGCGCAGTGGTAAAGATGAAGCCGGGAGCATAGGAGCGGACCGCATCGACAAGGTTCGCGCTTGCGGCAACGTAACCGCCCAGGCAGCCGAATGCCTTCGCGAGCGTGCCCTCAATCACGTCGATGCGCTGCATCACGCCCTCACGCGCCGCGATCCCGGCTCCGGCAGGGCCGTACATGCCGACCGCATGGACTTCGTCTAGATACGTCATCGCATCGTATCGTTCGGCCAGGGCGGAAATCTGACGGATCGGCGCAACATCACCGTCCATGGAATACAGGCTCTCGAAGACGATCAGCTTCGGGCGGTCCGAACCGGCGTGCTCAAGTAGCTCCTCGAGATGCCCTGTGTCGTTGTGCCGCCAAATCTTCTTTTCAGCGCCCGACTGGCGAATTCCCTCGATCATGGAGTTATGATTAAGCGCGTCCGACAGGATAAGGCAGTTCGGGATCAGCTTGGCGATGGTTGCCATGCCGGTTTGGTTCGACACGTAACCCGATGTGAAGACGAGCGCCGCCTCCTTGCCATGAAGGTCGGCGAGCTCGCGCTCAAGCTCCACGAGAGGATGATTCGTGCCAGAAATATTGCGCGTCCCACCGGCGCCCGTCCCCATCCTTGTCGCGATCTCGACCATTGCGCCAATCACTTTCGGATGTTGGCCCATGCCGAGATAATCGTTGGAGCACCAGATCACGACCTCACGCGGGCCTTGCGGTGAATGCCAGATCGCGCGGGGAAATCGGCCTGCGATCCGCTCTAGGTCGGCGAACACGCGGTAACGCAGCTCTCGCCGTACGCGCCCGATCGCGTCCGCGAAAAAGCCGTCATAGTTCATGAGGCGGCCGACGCCTGCGGTCCTGGCTGCTGCCACCACCATCGTAACACCACGTCAGCTTCTTATCTGACACCCTCCTTCGTTCGGACGCGAGATTGTCCCACAAGTTCGCGCAACTTGGCGGCAATCCGATCGCCTGGCGTGTCCGCGTCAAAGGCCCGCACGAATTTCCCTTGCGGGTCCATCACATAGAGATAGGAACTGTGATCGACGACGCGATCTTCGGCACCTGCGGTGTGAGTGACGTAATAGACCCCGTACTCCTTGGCTGCCGCGGCGATTTGCTCCGCGTTCCCGGTGAGCCCGACGATCCGTGAATCGAACGAGTGGGTGTATTCTCCGATGACGTCGGAAGTATCGCGCTGCGGATCGACGGTGATAAAGAGCGGCTGCACCTCGCCCGCGTCCGGGCCAAGCTTCTCAAGCGCGATGGCGACCTCATAAAGGGTCATCGGGCAGGTATTCGGACAGGAAGTGTATCCGAAGAAAACCAGCAACCATTTGCCGCCGTAACTCTGATCCGTCACCGTGGCGCCGTCGGGAGCTATTAGCGTCCAGGGGCCGCCGATCGTGACTGGCGCGCCGGCTTGCACGCACGCGTAACTTGTCGTCAGCGCCGCTGCGAACGCGATGCTGGCAAGCGCCTGCGGAAGGATCAACAATCGAACGAATTTACGTGCGCGGTTCATGTACATCAGTGTCCCCCCTCGCGGGATCACGAACCGCCTTTCGCGGGAAGCCGGCACGGGCACCGGTCCAGGTCGAGCTAAAATTTGCCCGGCGTCAATACCGAGCCGCTGTTCGACCAGTAAATGTACGCTTCCAAGGCCTTCATCGCTTCGGAGCCATCATCGATCTTCTCGCCCTGGTTGGGCTTCTCGATGCACCAGTTGATCATGTCGCGGAGTGTCGCGAATTTGGCCATCTGCGCTTGGAACTTCGGGAATGTGTGCGGGTGGGTATCCGCAGTCTGAGGATGGCACATGGCGCATGCCATCCCAGTGTTTGAGAGCACGACCCCCATTTGTTTAGCCATCGCTTCATCGCCGTGGAAAAGGAGATCGCCCTTTCTGACCTCCTCCATGAAAGCGTCCTGGTAGGCTTTCAGCTGCTCCGGCTTTATCGGCGTCTTGTGAGCGTCGACCGGACCCACAAGCACAGCAACAGTTCCAAGGACCCCAATCAACAACACGGTTCGAGAGAATGTCGTTCGGGTGATCATGGTGCGCGCTCCCTAGTACGGCCAGATGGTGTCGGCGATACGTGGGCGCAGGACTTCAGGAATACTAGCTTTACTGGCGTCCTCCGGGGACCGGGCGAAGACCTCCTTCCGTCCCCACATCACGTATTCGACGTCGACCTCATCCTTGGCGGTCACGTCAACTTTGCCCCAGCCGACGCCGTCGTAGATGTCGCCTGGGTCGACGCGGATCATCGGTTTAGTAAGTTTGGGCACACCCTCCGGCGCATAGGGCCAAGGCCACGCGGTCGCCAGCATGCCGATCGAGCGTACGTTGCCGATCTCGTTATAGAGCACCTGATGGACGTGACCGTGGATGTTGGTGACCTTAGTATAAGGCTTCAGCACGTCATTGACTTCGCGCCAGTCACGCACCCAGAAGTTCCAAGGCGGATAATACTCGTAAAGCGGATTATGGCTGAAAATGACAACGGGCCGGTTTCGATCCCATGTGGAGAGCGTCTTCTGCAGCCAATCGAGTTGATCGCGGCCAACCCCGGCCCACGGGCCAGCGACAGTGCCGTCGAGGACCGACATGTGCGCCATTCGCTCCTCGGGGCTCATTTTCTTCATGCTCCAATAGTCCGGAGCGCGGCTGACCGTGTCGAGGCCGATGAATCGCACTCCCTTGTGATCGAAGGTCCAGTTGGGCGGGCCAAATAGCTCGCCCCACTTCTTGCCCATGTCGAGGTACCAGTCGTGCTCGCCCGGGATGAAGACCTTTCGAATTTTCACTTCCTTCAGGATTTCATTGCCGAGTTCGAGCTCCTCGATCTTGCCGAGCTGGGCTAGGTCGCCGCCGAAAATCATGAAGTCCGCCGGCGGGCTCATGGCCTGGACTTCCTTCGCGGCGCGCACCACCTTTTCGACGAAGCGCGTGTTGAGAGACTTCGGATAGAGATGGGTGTCGGAGATCCAGGCGAACTTGAAGGACTGCTCGGCAGCGTAAGCGATGTCGAGGGTATTCATCAGCGGCCACCAAGCGAAGGTCTCTGCGACACTCGCTGCGCCCACCAGACACGATCGATGAATGAACGTGCGCCGGGTAATGCGCAGCTTCGGATCGGGTCGCACCCCAGGTTGGTTGAGCACCTTAGCTATTTCACGCCGATCTTGCTCAAGGTCAGACATCGGTGCCTCCTCCGATGGATGTCGGCCCCTTTGTCCCGGCTGTCCGGCGCGCCGAAGTCTAGGGCTTTTTCAATTCGATTGTGAGAGGCGTCGGCTTTCCCGCCGCCACGGTCACGGACTGCTGGACGGGTCCGATAAAGGGCTGAAACGCCACAAGCGTATAGTTGCCGGGCGGGACGTCGGTGATGGTGAACTTGCCGTCGGCGCCGGTGACGGCGTAGTAGGGATTATCGGCCACGTAGATCCAACCTTCCATCCAGCCGTGTGCATCGCAGTCGATGCGCACGACACCGGGCCGCGGCAACTCGACCGGAATTCGCTGTCCCTGGTTCGGCAGGGCGAGATTGAAGGCGGTGCGCTTGCCGTAATAGCCGTGCGTATTGTGAAGCATCGGGTCGGTGTTGACGACGTCCAGATTCCCCGCGCGGATCACCTGAATCTCGGGCACGAAGCGGCACTTGACGTTATCGATTTCGGGTGTTTTGGCAGCCGGCCAAGCTTTTCCCTTCGCCACCTGGGACAGGTACACCACTGCATTCTGTACGCTTTGGTTGGGCCCGATCTGCATCACCGGCTCCTCGCGGGCGCCGCCGCAGACCTCAACATCTTTTGTCGGGATGATCTTCCGTGTCGGCACTGTGTCGCGGAATACGACCGTGCCTTCGAGCGCTCCGCCACCTGCGACCGAACTCTCTTCGTACGCTTGCGCAGGTATGCTCATTCCCGCCGTGAAGGCGGCTGCAAACAGCAGCTTGGCGACACTCATAGCCGAACTCCCCCTATCCAAAAAAAGTTGTGGGGAATCGACAATTAATTGTAGATGACAATCTTAATTGTCTGTCTTAACATAAGAAAAAAGTCAAGAGGAATTTTGGAGCGTTGCGCATTCCGGATCGTGCCCGGCATCAGGAGGGGCATGATGGCTTCACGGAGGCCGCTGCGGAAAACGCGCTGAGAATTGGCCCCAGCCTACCGTCGGATCGGTTAGCGGAGGGGACGCGCCATGACCGAGACGTTGCACGGCAGGTTCGCCGGCATCAATCTGGATGATCTGGTCGACTGGCCGGTTGTGCGAACGTGGCTTTATTTCGGGATGTTCTGGCTCCTTGTCACGCCGTCGATCGGCGTGGCGCTCTCGGGCACCTTCAATTATCCAGATTATCTCGGCTCCACTATCCATCTGACCTTCGGCCGGCTGCGGCCGGTCCACGTGAATGGCGTCATCTTCGGCGCCTTCTCAACCCTTTTCATCGGTTTATGTTACTATCTGGTGCCGCGCCTCTGCGGCGTTCGCGTCGTGTGGGGTCGATGGGGCGCACCGCTCGCGTGGGTGTGGAGTCTCGTCCTCGCAGCAGGGCTCATTTCACTGCCATTCGGCGAAAATCACGGACTTGAAGCGGGCGAGCTTCCACTCTTCGCCGAAATCCCCCTCTTCCTCGTCGTGGCGAGCGCGACCGCGCAGTTTCTATTCACGATTGGGCAGCGCCTTGAGCCGCCGCTCTATGTCGCGCTCTGGTATCTGATCGCTGCCTTTGTCTGGACGACAATGAATCTCGTCCTTGGCAGCTTCATCCTGCCGTACACGATTTCCGGCATCAACAGCGCGGCCTTCCACGGTCTTTACATCCACTACATCGTTGGACTTTGGATCACGCCGGCAGGCTACGTGCTGATCTACTATTTCCTTCCGGTCAGCGTCCGCAATCCGCTTTTTGCCCACAAGCTTTCGCTGGTCGGCTTTTGGTCGCTCGCGCTGTTCTACCCCTTCGTCGGCATCCATCATTATCTATACAGCCCGATCGCCGACTGGTCCCAGACGCTGGCGATCATCACCTCCATGCTCCTGATCATTCCAGTGTGGACGGTGCTGGTGAATTTCTTCGGTACCATGACCGGCAAGTGGCACGAGTTTGGAAGGAATCTGCCGGCTAAGTTCTTGATCATGGGCTCGCTGATGTATCTCGTCGGGTGCTTCCAGGGCTCGACCGAAGCCTTGCGCTCAATCCAGCAGCCCACCCACTTCTCCGACTTCGTCATCTCCCACTCGCACCTCACAGTATTCGGGACCTTCGTGGTTTGGGCGATAGGCGGTCTGATCTACGTCTGGCCGCGCGCATTTCAGCGTGAGCTTTGGTCATTCACGATGGGGAATTGGTCATTCTGGCTGATCACCGTCGGCATCACGACCATGGGTCTGGTACTGACCGCCGCTGGCCTCCAACAGGGCTTTCAGTGGATGAACGGTGTCGAGTGGCTCGACACCGTGCTTTGGATGAAGCCCTACTGGCTTGTACGGACGCTCTCCGGCATCTGCATGGACCTCGGCATGTCCCTGCTCGTCATCAATCTGATGATGACGGCGCTCGCGCGCCCGGTCGCGATAGTCGAGCCGAGACCGGCGCCGGGTCCGATCCCGGTTCCCGCTGGGGGGCCCGCCCAATGAGCGCGCGCTTTGTCGCCCTGGTGGCCGGCGTCGCCTTCTTCTTCCTCGCCCTCATCACCCAAGGCATCCTGCCCTTCATCGAGCCCTCGGCACGGACCAGCCACGTGACCGCGGTAGTGCGCACTGATTTCGGCCAGCTCAAATGGATGGTCAGCGAAGCTACCGATTACACGCCGATACAACAGTTCGGCCGACAAGTGTATTTGCGCGAGGGCTGCTGGTATTGCCATTCGCAATACGTGCGCCCGGTGACCGGCGAGACGCGCCGCTGGGGACCAGTCACCGAGGCTGGTGAATACGCATACGACGTGCCGCACCTCTTCGGCACGCGGCGCATCGGGCCGGACCTGATGCGGGTCGGACTCAAATACAGCGATGAGTGGCATCTCGCGCATTTCTGGAATCCGCGCCAGCTTTTGCCGGATTCGATCATGGCTCCCTATCGAGGACTGTTCAACACGCCCGCGCAGCCGATCCAGATCGTCGATGACGGCACCGGCAATCGCACTCTCGAAAACAACGCGGTCACCCAAGAGCTGTTCGACTTTGCAAGCAAGGAGCAGATCAAGCTCACGCCGAACGCCGAAGGGCTGCTATTCGTGCCGCTACGGGGGCGCGGCAAGGTCCCGGTCATTTTGACACCGAACAAAGAATACACCGGCAGCACGGTCAAGATCGCCGCCGAGACAAAAGAGCTCGAAGGCCTCATCGGGTATCTGCAGAAGCTCGGTGCGAACCGTGGCAAGTGGCGCGATGTGTTCGAGCCGCAGCAGCTCGAGGTCGTGGATGCCACGTTACCGCGTTCGGAGGAATGGATCGCCTACGGCAAGGAAGTTTACGGGCGGCGGTGCGTCGGCTGCCACGGGGTGAGCGGCGACGGCAACGGTCCCGCTGCGACCTTCCTTTATCGGCAGCGGCCGCGTAGCTTCAGAGCGGCCGTCTTCAAGTTCAGGCTGACCAAGGAGCCTCTCCCAACCGACGGCGATCTGCTGCGCACGATCACACGCGGCGTGCGTGGCACCGCGATGCCAGCCTGGTATGAGCTGCCGCTTACGGATCGTCTCGCGGTTATCCAGTACATCAAGTATGAGCTGGCGGTAGACCGCTCCGATCCGGCGCGGCCGTACGCCTTTTTTAAAGAGGAGCCGCCTGGGGCGCCCTTGTACATCGGGCGGCCGCCGGCGCCCTCGCAGCAGATCCTCGCTCGCGGCGCGGAAGTTTGGAGAGCCGCGAAGTGCTGGGAGTGTCACGGCAACACCGGCAAGGGCGATGGCGAGAAGGCGCCCGGGCTGAAGGACGATCTCGGCTTCCCAATCCCGCCCGCGGATCTCACCAGTGGCCAATTCAAATCCGGTCCAGCAGTGGTGGACATCTTCCGCACCATGACCACCGGGCTAAGCGGCACGCCCATGCCCTCCTATCGAGATTCGTTGCCGGAGGAGGACCGTTGGGCGCTCGCCTATTACGTTCTCGCGCTCTCGGCTTTCAAGGATCCGCTCACCGGCGAGCCGCTGCCGATTGCAGCCCGGGACCGCGCGGCGCTCAACGATCCCAAGCTGGAGGCGAATACGCCGAACAAGGCCTATGTTCCCAGTGGACGCGCCTCGAGCGCGGCCGCGCCAATCGGAACGGGGAGGCCGGCGGGCAAATATCGAGCGGCCACCAAGGAGAATGAGCCATGATCACCAATTTCGAGATCGTCGGCCCCTACTTAGCCGCCTTGATGATGAGTCTCGGTGCACTTTGCATCTTCATCTGGGGCGTGTTCTCGGGCGCCCTCATCGGGGGCGATGACGCAGCCAAGCGCTTCTATCACATGGAGATGGGCGATGACGGAACCTCAGAACAACGACCCCGTGAGCCCGGTGCCCCCCGAACCGATGGTGCATGAGAGTTCGCACCCCGAAATGGAGGAGTACGCCGGCGGCATCATTCAAGCGCGAGTCGGTTACATCCCGATCTGGCTGCTGGTCGTCTACGCAGTCCTTTTCATCTGGGCGCTGTATTACATGGTCGTCTACTGGGGTGGACTAGGACCGGGACGGATCGAATAGCGATCGCGTGGTGACTGATCTGACACTAAGGAGAACAGGAGATGCTGCCAGCCAAGATCCTTTTCGCAGTTGCGATCTTAAACCTTCTGTTCCTGATGTCTGAGCTTACGCTGAACGTGGTCCGTGTCTATTTGGGCTGACCAGGAGGGCGCATGTTGGAGAACACCGTTTTCTCGCTCGCAGACGCGAGCACGGTCCAAGTCATCGCTTTCGTCGGCTTCGCGATCGCCGCCATCGGTTTCGCCGTTTGGGTCGCCTACCTCGTGCGAGAGTAGCGGAGTTGAAGCGGCGCTAGGCGAGGCTTGAGTAGGGCAATCTATCGATGGGCGCTTACCTTGTAATCTTCGCCGCGGGTTTCGCAGGCAGCTTTCATTGCATCGGGATGTGCGGGGGCTTTGCCTGTGCGCTGGGCCGCGATCCACACGGACAGGGTGCAACACTCCAGCGCCACCTGCTCTACAATCTCGGCCGATTGTCGACCTACTGCTTTCTGGGCGCGCTTGCCGGCGCACTTGGCCAGGTAATATGCACATCGCAAGGGATGACGATCCCACTCCTGAGCAGCCCGCTCGACACCGGCCAACGCATTCTGGCGATCATCGCCGGACTGCTCATGGTCGCGATGGCTCTGCAGTTCTTCGGCCTGCTGCCGGGCTGGCATCGCGTCTCAACCGGCTTCGCGAGCAGCGCTCTCGTTATGTCCTTGCGCAGCCTGTTGACGGCGCAAGGATATGGGGCCCCCCTCGCTTTCGGCGTGTTCAACGGATTCCTGCCTTGTCCGCTAGTGTACGCGTTCGCCGCCCAGGCCGCGAGCACCGCCGGAGCCCTCCCCGGCTTTTTCACCATGGCGTCATTCGGCCTCGGGACCTTTCCCGCCATGCTGCTGATGGGCGGCGTCGGCTACACGCTGGCGCCTGCGTGGCGGCAGCGTGGCGTCTGGCTGGCTGGCAGCTGCATTCTGTTGCTCGGATTGATCACCCTCGGCCGCGGGCTCCTGCCGATCGCCGCGCATGTCGCCGATAGCTGGCACGGGGGACACGCCATATGACGGCGGCGGACGATACCTTGTGCCGGCACTGCCTGTTGCCCGTAGGGCGGCGCGCGATGCGACGCACGGTGAATGGCGAGAGCTGTGCGTTCTGCTGCTACGGCTGCTGCATTGCCAATCAGGTGCAGAGCGGAAATCGCTACGAGTGGGATGCCGCGTGGTTGCTGGTCCGGCTCGGCGTCGGGGGCTTTCTCTCCATGAATGTCATGATGTTCAGCCTGCTGATCTACACCGACCCCTTCGCCGGCGTCGATGCGGATATGCTTCCGTGGATTCATCTCCTGCTCTGGCTGTTCGCTACGCCTGCCGTGGTCATTCTCGGCGGACCGTTCCTGCGCGAAACATGGACCCATGCCACGCAGGGACGGCTGACCGCCTCGGCGCTGATCGTGCTCGGCGTCGGCGCCGCCTACACCTATTCGGTTTTCGCAACGATCGAGCGCAGCCCGCAGGTCTACTTCGATACCGCCTGCATGGTGCTGATGCTGTTCACGGTCGGCTACTATCTTGATGCCGTCGGGCGCGCACGGGCGGCGCGCGATCTGCAGCCGCTGTTGGCGGCGGAAAGCGAATTGGCCACCGTGGTCGATGGGGACGCGGAGCAATGCCGGCCGGTCCGCGAGGTTAGGGCTGGCATGCTTGTGCGGGTTCGGCCAGGAGAGCGCATTCCCGTCGATGGCGTGATCGTCGAAGGGGCATCGCACACCGATGAAGCCGTGATTACCGGGGAAAGCCGACAGATCGCTAAGGGCCTCGGCTCGCCGGTCGTCGCAGGCAGCATCAACCTCGACGGCCCGCTTCTGATCCGAAGCAGCGGCGCGGGAACTGCGACCCGCTGGGCGCAGATCTGCCGATCAACTCGCGAAGCTTTGCTCCGCCGGAGCCCAAGCCAGCGCCTCGCCGACGGTATTGTCGGAGCGTTCGTGCCGCTCATTCTGCTGCTCGGCCTGGGGACCGCGATTTATTGGGCGCAGCACCTGCCGTTCGACCGCGCGCTGCTCACTGGCCTCGCCGTACTGGTGGTGGCCTGTCCCTGCGCGGTGGGCCTTGCCGCACCGATGGCCACCTCGCTCGGCATCGGACAACTGGCCCGGCGCGGCTGCTTGGTCCGCGACCCGGTCGCACTGGAGGCGCTCGCGCGAACGCGAGTGCTCGCTTTCGATAAGACCGGCACGCTCACCTCAGGCAACGCGCGTGTCGTCGGCATCGATAGCGAGGGGGTCGACACGAACGAAGTGCTCACGCGCGCCGCCGGCCTGGAACGCCATTCCGAGCATGGCCTTGCCCACGCCATCGCCGTGGCGGCCGCCGCGCGCGGACTCGAGCCGGTCCCCACCCGCGACGTGCGGACCGTGCCCGGCCGCGGCATCTGCGGCAGCGCCGAAGGTCAGCCGGTGGCGGCCGGAAGTGGCGCCTTCATGCGCGATCTAGGCTGGTTGCTGCCGCCGGCCCTGGCCGAGCAAGGGCGATCGCGCGAGGCGAGCGGTCACTCAGTGGTCTATGTCGGTTGGGGTGGGCGGGTGCATGCCGTGCTGTCGCTCGACGATACGCCGCTGCAGGAGGCGCGCGCGACGGTCGAAGCACTACGCTACCGCGGGCTGCGCGTGATGCTGTTGACCGGCGATCTTCCTGCTGCGGCACAGCGAATCGCAGCCGCGGTCGCGATCGAGACCGAAGATATCCGGGCGGGCCTTGCGCCGGAGGCCAAGTCGATGGCCCTGGATCGGCAGCAAGCCTACGGCATTGTGGCGATGGTCGGCGACGGCCTTAACGACGGACCAGCTCTGGCCAGAGCGGACGTCGGAATCGCCGTTGGTTCGGCGACGGACCTTGCCCGCGAGACCGCGGCACTCGTGCTGCCCGCCGGTGGGCTTTGGATGCTGCCGTGGGCGGTTGACGTCGCCCGCGCGGTTCGCATGACGATCCTCACCAACCTGATGTGGGCGTTCGGCTATAATTGCATCGCCGTGACCCTGGCGATGCTCGGATGGCTGCAGCCTGTGCTGGCGGCCGCAATCATGGCCGGATCGAGCATCATCGTCGTATTGAACTCGCTTCGGCTCGAGCGACTGCCGGATCCCGTTCCGTCGGCGGCCCCAGATCAATCGGCGGCGGTTGAGAGCGCTCCTACCACGCACACGTGCAGCCTGCCGATTATCGCCGGCCAAGCGATTCCCTGAACGCCACTCATCAGCCGAACACGTCGCGGGTAAAGGCGTCGTACCAGCCTTCCGCTTCACGCGCAGCACGGCGGCGCATCTCGGAGCTTTCGTCCACTTTACTGATAAACGCATGCGCGGTTCTGATCGTCCCGGCGAGAGGCTTGTAGCTTATGGCGTTGCTCCATGCGTCGTCTGGGGCGAGAAACGTGTAACAAGTGTTGAACAGATGCGGCGTACTACGCGAGGATCCTGTCAGTACCGACGCGAGGGCGAAGGCGCACGCCTTAGCTTGGCTGTTCGCGGAAAAGGCGGATTTCGGCATATCGCCGGCGATGATCGCATCGCCCACGAGATGGATGCTGGGTTGCAGCGTCGACTCGAACGTGACCGGATCAACCGGACACCACCCCGATCGGTCAGCGAGACCCATCTGCTGCGCGAGATGCCCAGCCTTTTGCGCAGGGATGACGTTGGCGACCGCAGCCTTGAACGTCTCTTCTGCCGTTATCACCGATCGGGCCTTGACGTCGACCGCCTTGACCCCGCCGGTGAATTCGGCCGGGAGCCATTCTATCATTCCCGGGTAATGGCGCTGCCAGGCGTCCTGGAACAGGTCCTGCCCCGTGAATGTGCTCTTCGCGTCGAGCACAAGGATCTTCGACCGTGGCTTATGCCGCTGGAAATAGGACGCAACCAGGGACGCACGCTCGTACGGGGCGGGCGGGCAGCGGAATGGATCTGGAGGAACGACCAGCACGAAAACACCACCGTCCTCCATACTTTGCAATTGTTTGCGCAGCAGCTTGGTTTGTGCCCCCGCCTTCCATGCATGGGGCATGATCTGCATCGCCGCCGCGTCATAGCCGTCGATGGCACCATCTTGGAAAGCGATACCAGGAGCCAATACGACGCGGTCGTAGGACAGCTTTGCGCCGCTGCTCAGGCCGACAATCTTCGCCACCGGATCAATCATCGCCGCGGAATCGTGGACGACGGCGATGCCGTATTGCCGCCTCAGGGTCTCATAGCCGTGGGTCAGCGATTCGAAAGAGCGAAGCCCGGCGAGATAGAGGTTGCTGAAGAAGCAGGTCGAGTAAAGTCCGCTCGGCTCGACGAGTGTCACTTCGACCGGTGCGGTGCCAGAGGCCAAATATCGGGCCACCGTTGCGCCGCCCACCCCGCCGCCGATCACGGCAACTTTCGCCTTGGCCTGAGAACGCGCCCTTCGCGGACGGAGCGCAGTCAGCACCGCTGCTCCCGTCAGGCCGCCGAACTCGCGACGCGTCCAGGACTTCATGGGGGCTCGGCCTTCTTTCCCTGCGCGGCAAGAAAACGTGCCACGGTCGCGATCTCCTCGTCGCTGAGCGACAGGGCGATGGCTCGCATTATATGGCTTGATCGCTCGCCCAATCGGTACGCGAGCATCGCGCGTGTGAGCCGGTCTTCACCCAGGCCAATGATGGACGGAATGCCCTTCTCGCCCCCGTCCAGGCGATGGCAGGAGGCGCACACTGCTGCGATTTGCCCGCCCTGATCGTTGGCGGCCGCCGCGCGTGCTGAAGCGGCAAGAAGGATCGGGCTCGCAGCAATCGCCAGCAGGAGCGAGCGCCCAAGAATTTTAGGAGTGCTGAATGCCGCGCGGCATGCGGCCAACATTTTGCATTTCGACCGCCAGCCGCGCCGGGCACCGACGAGCACCGCGACGCTTGGTCGTCGCGCCGTCATCACCCGACCAGGAGATCGTGTCTCAACGCGAAGACGCGGCCACCATCCTCTTTCCAGACGAAGTCAAGCCGACCACTCGTTGTCGCGCGGAGGTAGAACTCAAAATAGGGATTGGCAGCCACGGCCTCATTCAGGTCGACGCTGAACACCACCTCGTCGTGGTAGCGGCAGACAAATTGGTTGATGATCTTGCGCGGAATCACCTCGCCGTTGCTGTCACGGCGCAGTCCCGTTTCCATTTGATGTTCGATCAGGGTCTTGATCTGAATAATCTCGCCCTTTGCTGCGGTGCGGGGCACTTGCACGCGTGGTGTCGGGGTGGACATTTCCCGCCTCCTTTCTACGTCAGGCGCACCCGTTCGTAGCAACCTCGACCCAGGTTCTGGTCATCAGAAGCGTACCGTCATTCATCTCGGCGACCGCCAGAACATCTTGCGGTTGGGCCAGGCGGATGCGTGTCGACACCCGGGGTTCGCTGCGCTGCGGAACGAAATGAAAGGTCGCGACAGTGATGAGCGGATTACGCGGCGCCAGCACACGGACATCCCGCACATGATCGGCTTCAGTCATGGGGCTGTCGATCACGAGCGTAAGCGGCACGGTGTAGCCGTTCGCGAACACCCGCGGCATCGCAAGGTGAAGGCGATCCGACTCCGTCGGAGTTTTTCCAGTCAGATGCTTGATCAGTTCCGCCGCATCATCGCTGGCGTTCGGCGGTGAGGCAAGAGTGACACTCGCAATGCCGGCGCCCCCCGCAACAGCGGCGGTCAATACGGCCCGGCGCGTAAGGCCGGCTGCCCTGGTCTCCTCAACCACGCCACCCTCCCTGCGCCATTAAGGCGATAGACTGGCAGACGCCTCAAGAAAACGATCTGATTTCTAAGTCTTTAAAGTTATCCTATCTCGGACGGCCTCACAAGACGCAGTGGCTGTTGTAGCCGCGTGGCGGTGCCTGGCTTCTACGGCTCTCGAGCCATCTCGGACGCTGATCCTATCGACGCGGATCGGGCTTGGCTGCTCCGGGGGCAGTCCTGTCGCGACCTCCAATCGGCTCAGAACTCCATGTCGTCATGGTGGGGGCCGTGGCCATGCCCCGGTAGAGGTGGAGGCGGCGGTTTCGGCAGTTCGGCAACCATCGCCTCGGTCGTGATCAGCAGACCGGCGACCGACGCCGCATCCTGCAGCGCGGTGCGTACCACCTTGGTCGGATCGATGATGCCTTTCTGGATCAGGTTGCCGTACTCGCCGGCCTGCGCGTCATAGCCGAACGCGTACTGCTCTTTCTCCAGGATCTTGCCGACCACGATCGAGCCGTCCTCGCCAGCATTGAGCGCGATCTGGCGCGCCGGCCAGGAGAGCGCCTTCTTGACAATCTCGATTCCGGTCTTCTGGTCTCTGTTGGCCGCGGTCAGCTTGCCGAGCGCCTTGGTCGCGCGCAAGAGCGCGACCCCGCCGCCCGGCAGGATGCCTTCCTCGACCGCGGCGCGGGTCGCATGGATTGCGTCGTCGACGCGATCCACGCGGTCCCTTACCTCGACCTCGGTCGCGCCGCCGACGTGGATCACCGCGACGCCGCCGGCAAGTTTGGCGAGGCGTTCTTGCAGCTTCTCACGATCGTAGTCCGAGGTGGTCTCCTCGATCTCGGCCTTAATCTGAGCGATGCGCGCTTCGATGTCGGCCTTCTTGCCGGCGCCGCCGACGATGGTCGTGTTATCTTTCTCGATCGAAACCTTCTTGGCGCGGCCCAGCATGTTGAGCTGGACGCTTTCCAGCTTGACGCCGAGATCCTCGGAAATCGCCGTGCCCCCGGTCAGGATGGCGATGTCCTGCAGTATGGCCTTGCGACGGTCACCGAAGCCCGGCGCCTTCACCGCTGCCACCATCAGGCCACCGCGCAGTTTGTTGACGACGAGGGTTGCAAGCGCCTCGCCCTCGACGTCATCAGCAATGATGAGCAGGGGCGTGCCCGTCTTCACCACCGCTTCGAGCAGCGGCAGCAATTCCTGCAGGCCTGAGAGCTTCTTCTCGTAAATCAGGACATAGGGATCCTCAAACTCGACCGACATCTTGTCGGCGTTGGTGATGAAGTAAGGGGAGATGTAACCACGGTCGAACTGCATGCCCTTGACCACCTCGAGCTTGGTCTCGATCGACTTCGCTTCCTCGACTGTGATTGCGCCTTCGTTGCCGACCTTCTTCATCGCCTCGGCGAGAAAACGGCCGATCTCCTGGTCACCGTTCGCCGAGATCGTGCCGACCTGAGCGATCTCCTCGTTCGAGGTGACCGCCTTGGAGTTCGCCTTCAGATGATCGACCACCGCTTTGACAGCGAGGTCCACGCCGCGTTTGAGGTCCATCGGGTTCATGCCGGCAGCGATCGCCTTTGCGCCTTCGTGAACGATGGACGCGGCCAACACAGTTGCGGTGGTGGTGCCGTCACCGGCAACGTAGGAGGTCTTCAACGCCACCTCGCGCACCATCTGCGCCCCCATGTTCTCGAATTTGTCCTCGAACTCAATCTCCTTGGCGACGGTGACGCCGTCCTTGGTGATACGGGGCGCGCCGAATCCCTTGTCCAACACAACGTTGCGACCCTTCGGGCCGAGCGTGACCTTCACCGCAGCGGCGAGGATGTCGATGCCGCGCAGCATCTTTGCACGGGCCTCGACAGAGAATTTGACGTCCTTGGCTGACATGGATGCTTCTCCCACGTGTCCAGTTGGCGGAAACCCGTCCGCGCAGCGACATCTTGATGAAGCGGGCTCGGTGCCCGCGGCCCTATCGCTGCACCTCGTCGTAGCGATAGGGCCGCGCGGAATACCATTCCTCGCCCTTCCAACCCGTGAACAGCATAATGCGGACCGCAATAAGGGAGAGGACCAGCCCGAGCGGCGCGACCGCGCTCGTCCCGTAACGATAGCACTTGTAAAAGCTGAACAGTTGGACGAGCACCAGGATCATTTCGTAGTGGACACGACAATAATCAAGGTCCGCTCGGTGAATGAAGCAACCGATCGCACCGTCAGCCTGCCGGTTCCGACCGCCATGACCGCAAGCGACATGGTGACGGTAATATGCTTCACTTGCATCGCTAGCGCCCCCAGCGCAAGTCTTGGCGCTCCCGCTACCGAGCTTCGCGGTTCATTCAAGAAGAACCCAAAGCGCAAGCTTGACCGACGCAAAAAGACTTTTGCAACAGTATCGCTTCGAAAGCGGAAGTCAAAGAACCCAAGTAGAACTTCCGAAATGTGCCACAACCAGACTCATGCACCGCAGCAATGACGAAGCGATGTCCTCATTCCGGCAGGCCGGCGGCCTGCAAAGCCCGGGTGGTTATCTCATCGCAGAGTTTTGGGCCTGAGCCTCGAGGGAGAGTTCCCGGAAGACGCTTGCCGTGTCGAGGGTTCAAGCAAGGCCAACTTCTTTGCCTGGCAATGAGCGCCGATCGGTTGTCCGATCGTTTTCGCCAAAGCTCTCAAATCTCGATCTCAGTGCCAAATTCCACCACTTGTCGCGCGGGCACGCCGAAGAAGGTTGCGGAGCCTTTGGCGTTGTGCTGCAGAAATGCGAAGAGAGTCTCGCGCCATACTGC
>Ga0137403_10004249_pt1 | contig 16919 bp, 31 predicted proteins | sample CZOMad2_1_16fung_FD_122057 | JGI IMG/M metagenome (GOLD analysis project Ga0137403, IMG submission 122057) | Vadose zone soil fungal communities from Angelo Coast Range Reserve, California, USA - CZOMad2_1_16fungal (Hybrid Assembly) | ecosystem: Environmental > Terrestrial > Soil > Vadose zone...
CGGCGAGCGCGCGACGCGCGATCTCGAGTGCCTCCGCCCTCGATGCTCTGGTCTTGTTGGCGGCGAAGCGCTCCATCTGGTACAGCTGGCGCGCTTTGAACAACCAGGCTCGGATCGCCGCGAGGCGGTCGTGAGGTGCATCGCGGGTTCCGGCGAGCAACTTGTACTGCTCGTAGACCCGAACCGCATGCTCGACGTGTCCCGGCTCTGGCTTGCGCTCGGGTGGCGACCGCCACCAGTCCTTCGGTGGCAAGACTGACTCGACCGTCAGCTCTAGCTTGTGCTTGTAGTCTACCCACCACCCTGCAGCGTTTGCCATAGCATCACCGTCTCTTCGCCTTATTGCACATGACCTCATCGAGTAGTGGATCATGTCGTAGCTTGACATAGACGTGTTCGACGCCGAACTGGTGGTTGATTTTCTCGAAGGTGGTGGCGAGGTGATTGGCTCCGCGCTTCGTCTTGCGGGTCCCGACGCGAATGCTAGCCGTGTTGCACAGGAAGTCGGCAAACACATCCCAGCGATACCCGTTGCGTGTCATGTTGCGTTCACCAGTCATCTTAATCACCGCTTCTTGGTACGAGTGCGTTTCTCCTTCGACTTCGACTTAGAGGTGGCAGGCTTGGCAGCCAACTTGGCCTTGAGCTTCTTGACCTCCGCGGTGAGCCGGTCACGTTGTTGCGTGAACCAGGTGAGCTCAGTACCACGCACCTCAGCCTGCTCATGGAAGAAATCGCGGTCGCGCCGGCACTGATCGTACTCCTTCTTCAGCGTCGATGCCGACTCGAGCGCGTCGGCGACCGACTCGGCGCCGAACATCTCCCGGAGCTTGATGTGGAGCGAGAACAGGTTAGCTTCGGCTGCGTCACAAGACTCGACGGCCTCGCGCCCGATGTTGGAGTTACCGACGGCCTGCCGGGTCGCATCATCGCGCCCGCTCATCAGCAGCCGGACCCGGTTGGGCAGGCTGATCTCGATGTTGATGCCGGCGCCATCGCGCGGCACCGTGCGCGGGACGCCTGCGGCGTCGAGGATGTTGGTCAACTCGAGCATGATGTTCTCTTCTCGTGTGTTTTCAGGGTTCTCAATCATGATGTGCTCCTGCTCTCGCATGTTTTCTGGTTTATTAAACATCGGGCGATCATCGACCGCACTACGTGCACGTCGCTCGGCGAGCTTCTTGGCGACGGCATCGATCACTCCTTGGTCGACGGAGATCTCGTTACACCGGCGGCGGATCCACTCCGAGAGCTGAAGGCCTTCGGCGCCCGCGGTTACGCGCCAGCGCTTGAGATCATCGCTGGGAACGCGCAGTTCCACTCGCTCATCGTCTCTGGGTGACATGGTAACCGTTACTCTCTACACTTCGGGAACTTGTCGGTGTTCCAGCCGCTGACGTCGGTCTTGTCTCTGCGCCAGAGAACGCCGAGCCGCTGCATGTGGCAGCGCTGGCACTCCTCGACGGCAGCCATCGGGTAGGTGGGCGCCCAGTCATGACTCTCCTCCGGGCCATATGACACGGCGATCCCGTGCATGTCGACCACGCCATCGTAGAACACGTGGTCGTAGCCAGCCTCGCGGAGCTTCTCGCTGATCTCATCCACCGCGCTCTTGCTGAGCTCGAGGATCGCGTAGGTGCGTGTCTGTCGGATGCTCATCTGCGTGTCTCCTCGTGGTAGGTTGGTCCGAAGGGGGATCCATCACCATGACCAGAAATCTGTGTGGGTTGTTCTCGTTGCTGCTCGCCTGCGTCTCGCCGCCCGCTCCGGTCTTCGACCTGTCGACGACCGCACTGCAGGTCGACTGCTCGTCGGGAGGCGACGACACCGTCGCCGTCCAAGCGGCGATCAACGCCGGTCAGTGCCTGCCCGCGGGTACGTTCCGCGTCGACGCGCCGGCGCTCGGCGCGAACGGCCGGAGGCGGGACGCGATGCTCACCGGGGCGAAGCTCTGCGGCGCCGGCGAGGAGCTCACCACGGTCCTGTTCCGCGGCGACGCTCACCTGCTCTACTGGGTCGGGGTGAACTTGACCGCCAACGCCGAGGTCCACCACGTCACCCTGGACACGACGTGCCTCACCGACGTCGTCGAGCAGACCCACGTGACGCGCGCGTGGACGGGCGCGGACCACGCGTACATCCACGACGCGCTGTTCCGCCACCCGAAGCGGGCGAACGGAGTCAAGCCGGGCGACTGCGTCAACGTCGTCGGTCCCGGGTACGTCGCGGGCCAGCCGTACACCCCGATCCAGGGCATGACGATCGACCACGTGGCGTTCGAGTCGTGCGGTCGAGGCGGCGTGCAGGTGAGCCGCGGCCTGGACCATCTCAAGGTCTCGAACAGCACGTTCGGTGCCTGCGGCTTCGACGTCGGGTCGGAAGGGGCCGGTTTCAAGGACTCGGCCACAGGAACCATCGTCAGGACGCTCACCAACGTGGAGCTCGACCACAACCACTTCGGATCCCCGTACACCAGCGGCTACTCGCTGGAGTTCGAGTGGGTCGGCGGGGCGAGCGTCCACGACAACGTCAGCGATGCTCGCCCGTGGTTCATCTACTACTCCGACGACGTCGCGACGGCGTCCAATGTGGTCACGAACGTCACGAGCGCACCGGTCGTCAACCTCGCTGACGAGAACCACAGGTTCTCCTCGACGAACGACCTGCTGACGCAGGCGGTGGCGAACTTCGAGGTCGTCCGAGCCGCTGCGCTCGACACGAATCGGCAGGCGGACCTCGGCGGGCTGTCGATCACCGGGTCCCAGCTCAACCAGGGAGGTGCAGCCGATTTCGTCGTGCTGTCGGGCGTCGTGGGTGCCGCGGTGACTGGCGTGACGATGGTCTACATCGGACCGAGCACGCGGGTACCCGCCTCGGTCGTCCAGAGGACGTCGGGTGGCGTCGCACCGGCCGTCGCCGTGCCGACGTCTGCTGTGGTGGAGACCGGGACCATCCGCGTCGGCTGGTGACACTTCGCTCAGCCCTGCCCGGCCAGCTCCCTGAGCGCCCGGAGTGCCTCGTCGTCACCCGCGAAGAACAGGTGGGCGAGGGCTGGGAGGTGCCTGATCCCCGCCTCGTAGGCGCGGTCCTCGTTGACCCGCTCACCATCCCGGATCACCTGGCACCAGCCGGCCAGGCAGTGGGTGGTCTCGCAGGTGTGGTACCGCGCCATCGCGAGGTGACCACCCTGATCGACCTGGGCGAGGATCTCGCGGGCGAGTTCCCGCTGGTCCTCGATCGGAGGCGCGGAAGCATCACCCCACGTCCACCCCGACCCGTAGACCCGGGCCTGGCCGGAGACCCAGGCCTGGCCGAAGACCCTGGCCTCGCCGTAGACCCGAGCATAGTCGGAGACCACGGCCTTGCCGTAGACCCTGGCCTCGCCGAAGACCCTGGCCTCGCCGAAGACCCGGGCATCGCCGTAGACCTCGGCCTTGCCGTAGACCCTGGCCTCGCCGTAGACCCGAGCATAGTCGGAGACCTCGGCCTTGCCGTAGACCCAGGCCTCGCCGGAGATCCAGGCAGTCGGGTCGACGCTCGCCGTATCGGCCACCCAGCCTCCGGTCGAGCCGTCCGGGTTGGTGTGCCTGCGGGCGGGGACGAGACCCTTCCCGTCTTCGAAGTCGAACGTGTTGTTGTCGGTCATATTATTTTCCTCTCTTCTCATGCCTATGAGTTTGCCAGCGTTTAATGTGCTGGCGTAGTTTGTCATTGACCCACAAGAATAAGCAGAAGATGAGTGAACCAATGGCAAATCCGATGAGGATAAGATCGAATTCTTTATTCATGTAAGTTTGACTCCTTGTTGTCCTCAGCTCTTGCGCGCGAGCTTCTCGGTGGCGTGGGCGATCCCCGCCGCGGAGCGCTCGTCGGCGGCGGCCTTGGCCTGCAGCTCGGCCGCCTGTCTGGTCGAGGTGGCGACGAGGTTGACGGTCCGCTCCTCCTCGGCGAGGGCCACGGCGCGGAGGAGCAGGACCACGGCGTGCCGGCCGATGCAGTCGGTGGAGACGTGCAGCTCCGACATCGCGCGCATCAGGCGGTACTCGGCGGCCGGGGTGGTCGACCGAGACGGCGCCTCGCTGTTCGCGTACGGCACGTACCCAGCGGCGGCGACGAGGTCGGCAGGGGCGACGATGGTGCAGCCGGCGATCAAGATGGTGGCGTAGCTCATGGTGTTTGTCCTGTTGCTTTTGATGTGGTCGGTGACGTCGGTCAGCGCGCCGACGAGCGGCGCGGCCGATGGGCGTCACAGCCCGGAAGGGTAGTTTTTCAATCGTGGTCGTGGCAGACCAGGGCGATCAGCGGTGACAGGGCCACGATGACCGCCGTGCAGACCACGACGCACAGCAGGCGCGGGACGAACAACACGAGGTGCCTCATGGTTTGGCCTTGGCCCGCTTCGTCGGGATCGCGAACGGCCCGACCCTGACCGAGCCGTCTGAATCCGTGCTCTTGATCGCCTCGCGGAGCTCGGCTTCGTAGCGGTCGCCGCGCCAGGAGTTCTCGCCGAACGCGACGCCGACGCCCGGGTCGGACAGCTTGTCGACCTGCAGGACGGCCACGCTGCCGACCTCGTCGAACACGGTGGCGATCATGAGGCACGTCCTCGTCTCGAACGTGGTGCCCTTGCAGTATGGGCACCGCGCCAGCCGGACGATCCCGCTCACCCACTCACCCGAGCCGTGGCCCTTGCAGGCTGCGCACACGGTGTACTCGGTCTCGAACAGCACCGCGTGGAAGCCGTTACCTCCGACACCGTTGCGGTGGTAGGAGACCTGCTTGACCGACGAGACGAGCTTGTCGCTGATCCTCTTCATGGTGCGGTCACCTTCCGCGCGGAGGCGGCGTTGCGGAATGCTGCCGCCACCCAGCTCTCGAACCCGCCCGCGCGTTCCACGAGCGAGCACGCGTCGAGCGCCGCCTCCGCGACCGGCCGCTTGTAGCCGGCGCCGACGAGCACCGCGACCGCGTCCTTGCGGATCGCGGCGGCGGTCTCGGCGCCCTGGCGACGCCGATCGTCGGCGCTGAGCGCGAGGTAGCCAGCCTCCTCGACGCTCGTACGCGCGTCGACCTCACGGCCGACCTCCGGCTGCGCGTCGGCCACCTCCGAGCCGGACGGGAGCTCGCCGGGCACCCCGTGCGGTCCTCGGCGCATGAGCGGGATGCGCTGGAACTTGCTCGCCGGAGGCCGGTCGGCGAGCACGCGCCTCACGCTCTGCGCGAGCGGGAAGCTCCCGCTGAGGTCGCCGAACGGTGATGAGCGCGCAGCCCGGCGCGCCGCGAGGGCTTTCTCGCGGCCGCGGGCGTGCCACCGCTCCACGCGCGCGCGGAGCCGGTAGCCGAGCCACAAGAAGGTGAGCGCGCCGACGGCGAACCCGATGGTGAGGACGTCGAACTCTCTGTTGGTCATGTCAGTTTGTTCCTGCTGAGTTGGGGGGTTCACTGGGCGGGAGTCGCTCACCGTTCGGGCCGATCATCGCCGCGGCGCGCTCGACCCAATCCGCCATCACCAGGTCGAACGAGGTGAACGTCTCGGCGAGCTCCTTGCCGAGCTTCGCGATCTTGTGCCGACGCGAGTCAGGCGACTCACCCGGGTTGAGAGGCTTCGCGGTGAGGTCGCCGAGCTCGGTGATGGATGCGCTCAGGCTGCGCATCTTGCGCAAGTGCGAGTCTAAGATCTCGTTGAACGTGAACACGATGGTCGGCATCACTTCACCTCTGCTTCCTCAGTTGTGGGCTCGTCTGCACCTACGGCGTCGTACTTGAAACGATACCAGAGCTCCTCGAAACGCTCCCGGGAGAGATGGCCGTGATCGACGAGCCACCGCCCGAACACGCTCCTGCAGCCGAGGCGCGCGAGGAGGTGGTCGGTAGATTCCGCGACTGCCTCGAGGTGCGGCGCGAGTCGGTCGTAGAGCCCTGCGCCGTCGCCGGGGCGCAGCGCGTGCAGTGACGGGTGAGAGTCGCCGACGAGCTCGACGGCGATCGACCGCCTCATCGTCTCGTCGACGGTGCCGAAGCTCAGGTGGAGCTTCTCGGCGCGGATCTGGTCGTGGCGACTCCACGTGTCTCGCACGTAGAACTTGGTGCCTGCCTCCCACACCTTGGCCTTTCGCCAGTCGGTGGTGTTGCGCCGGTCGGCTTTGGTGTTACCGACGTCGATGCTCAGCACGTAGCTGCCCGGCGCGAGCAGAAGAGTGCTCATGGTGAGCTTGGTGGTCATGGTGTTCAGTGCCCCTTGTCCCAATTTTTTCCACCGTCATGGCTGTGGATACCGGCGGCGACCGCGTGCGGGTTGACCTTGCGACCCTGCTGAGCTTCGGCCCGCGCGATCGCTTGGCGCAGCGGCCAACTGTTCTCGGACGTCAGGGTGCGGATCGCGCACACGTCAGAGACGCCGTCGCGCTCGTCTGGCTTCCACCCGTCGAGCGCGACCGCGCCGTTCGGGCCGATCTTGACCTTGACCTGGTTCGCGGTCAGGGCCGCTTCGAGGCGCGTGAGCGCCCGCTTGATCTCGACTCCGCGTGCGGTAAGGGACTGGTTGGGCTTGAGGTTCGTGTCACAGGGCATCTTGATTCTCCTCTTCGTCTTCCTCTTCCTCGCGCAGCCAGTCGGCCGCGCTGAACTCGATGCCGGCGTCGCCGAGCTGCTTGTTGAGCTTGCGGAACAGCTTCGCGATGTCACCCGACCACGCGTGGTTCAGGTCGCGGTTCGGCTTCCGGTTCCGGTGCTTGCGGTGAGACCGTCGCCGCTTCATGGCTTGCTCCTCGAGTTGGCTGTGGTGCGGATGTCGCTGCGCTCCTTGGCGCTGGCGATCACGGCCAGCCGGATGACCGTCTTCTTTCGCGAGCTCCGTGCCTCAGGCACCGGCAGCGGGAGTACGAGGTCGTCCGCGACCACGAGCACTCCGCTGAAGCTCCTGGTGCTCGTCGAGAAGCTCTTGACGCGGGTCTTACCCAGCGACCGGCTCGGCCCGACGACGTAGCCGACCTTGAATATGGAGCGCCCGCCGAGGACGCAGAGGTCGCCGGGGTTCACGACTCGACCTCGACGTCGAGGCTGGCGAACCGCTCCGGGTCGGCGGACGGTGTCAGCGTGGCCTCGCGCGTATCGTCCGCGTCGTCCAGGCCGAGGTCTAGGAACGCGATCCGAGCGCTCTCGATCTGGCCGCGCGCGATGTCCATCAGCACGACCGCTCGGTCCTCGCCTTCGACCTCGATCCGGCGGACGATCGTGCGGGCGGCCTTGCGGGCCTGGTCGATGGCCGCGTCGAGCTTGCCCTGCTTATCGTCGCTGAGCATGTTGCCCAGCGCGCGCGCCCGGGTCGCTGCGTCGCGGATGACGGTCGGGTCGAACGCCTTGATCCCGGCGTCCATCTGTTGGACGAGCGTGGAGATCTCCTGCGTGATGGCGCGCGCGGCCTCCGCGTCGTCGCTCGCCACGCGACCCTTGAGCGCGTAGATGCCTACGCGCGTGTGCTTGGAGGCCGCGTTGTGCTCGTCCGCGAGCGCGCGGGCGGCGGTGATCGCCGCGTCGAGCGCACCCTCCTGGTCAGTCGGGCAGAGCAGTCCGAAGGACGTGGTGCTGCAGACCCTGCGGATCATCGCGAGCGCCGAGCTGCGGCACTTCACGGCCCGCTCGTGCTCGACCTTGTCTTCGATGACTCTCCTGGTCTTCCACTCCGACGTCTCGGAGTCGGCCTCGGTGGCCCTGCCGAGGTCGACGCGCTCGTAGCTGACGCCGCCGACCACGGTCGACTTGAGGCTGACGAGGAGTCCGGGGCGGATGGTGGACGCGTTGGACATGACGATGTTTCTCCGGTGTGTGAGTTTTGCAACTTAGCGTTGACGTTGTCAACATGAAAGCGCTGTGCAGAGCTTGCCAAGCATCCGCGAAGACACCTGACAGGCTCTGCACAGCGGGCCACCGCTCGGGGTGACCGTAACGCGCTCAGCCGACGGCGTTGCGCGTCGGCCGGCGCCACGAGTCGTGGTCGCAGTACGCGGCGAACATCACCGCGCGCGGCGCGGACGCGTGGGTGACGGCGACGATGAACGGTCCGGTGATCTCGACGGTCCGCGGGGCCTGCAGCTGGAACCCGCGGGAGATGCGGATCTCAGCCGCAGCGGCAGCGGTCCCACCGTGCTCGTCCAGCTCGAGGCGGAAGTGCTCGCACGCGGCGTCGACCGTGTACGACCCGCTGTGGAGCCCAACCAGGTGGTCGGCCGAGCACCGTGCCGCGAGGTCGACGCACGGGTAGTCGAGCACCACCTGCTCACTGAGCTCGGTGCCGGTGATGACCATGATGTGCGCCAGCTCGACGAGCTCCCTGGTACTGGTAGGAGCGTGGCTGACTTGCTGGAAACAGAACGCGTAGTCCTGCCGCCTGGTGTCGACCCGCACGAGCGGGTTCGCGTACGCCTGGCGGTGGTAGAGGCAGAACACGCCGTGCCTGAGCACGGCGCGGTCGTGGGTGCCGTCGTGGTAGGTCGTGCCCGGCTGAGACCAGTCAGCCGCGATGCGCAGCGCGGCGCCCAGGAACAGGTCTCCTGGCCTGTGTGCGTGGTTCAGCTCAGCGTCCCACCCGTGCTCGCGCATCCACCCGACGTGCGACGCCGCCGAGTCGGTCGCCTGCGCGTGGACCGCGCGCGACTCGGCGGCCAGGCGAGCAAAGTACCGGAACGTGGTGAGGAACGCCTGCTGCTCGGGCTTGTTGGTTGGGTACCAGGTGAGAGGCGCGGCTGTCCTCGTCGACGTGCCGATGTGGTCGGCCGTGGCGAGCGCCGCGGGCAGCGTGAACGGGGAGACTGCGAGGCTGGTCATCGTTGGTTTTCTCCAGGTGTGAGAGGAGTGGTACGTCGTGGCGTCAGTCAGCACACCGAGGATCGGTGCAGCCGATGGGCGCCGCGGCCCTCGTGGTCAGAGGTCGAGGGTGCGCGAGTCGCCGCCCGAGACGACCTCGGGTGTGCTCGCGTGGCGCGCGCGGCCGGAGGCCCAGGCGCGCAGCGCGTCGATCTTCTCGCTCGCGGTCCGCGAGAGCGGGACCACCGTCCTCGCCGCCGCGACCAAGTCGGCGGTGGTGACCTCGCGCGCGCCGTCGGCGAACGCGGTGAACAGCGCGTCCGGCACGATCGCGGCGATCTCCGCGCCCGTGAACCCCTCGGTGACCCTGGCCAGCTCGGGGAGGTCGACCGTGGCAAACGCGCGGCCGTGCTGGCGTAGCGCGGCGACCATGATCTGCGAGCGCTCGACGGTCGTGGGGAGGTCGACCCAGAACAACTCATCAACAGGATGATCCGCTGCTTTCACAGCGGCCCGGACTATACCTTCACCTACTCGATGTCTTGACGGAGTGCTTCCATGAGCATCCAGAACAATAACCATGGGCATGGTGTTTTCTATTCTTAGAACCGCAGTCTCGGCAAGCCACGTGTTTGCGCGACCAACCTTTGACCATGCCATGCAATTTGCCATGGCACTTACGGCACAAGATTTGGAGGTTGCGATAGCTGTTATTGCGCTGCTTCTCGGGGAGATTATGACCACGGTGATCCTTGTGATGAACCGTGAGGTCATGCTTCGATCCGCAGGTGACACAACTAGCCATCGAGTTAGCCAGCATCGCAACGCCGGCTTTCCCATTCTTCTGTCTTCGACTCTTATCTCGGTAATTGACGCGGGATTTGCTTGCTTCATACCACTCGTGCTTGTAGCGACCGATACGCTTCGCATTCTCGGTCGCCCAGCGCGATTGATAACATTGCTTGCACAACCCACCGCCCATGTGACGAGACCTAGCCGATTTACAGACGATGCAACAAATAAACTTCCTAGCCCAAGGCACGCGAGACTCCGGTTTGATGAGATCTCATCAAATCGTAACCCGCATCGGCTGTCAAGACGTTGTAGGTGCAGCCCGTCTAGTCTCTGAACCTTCACCTGCATCGCCGAGATGCAGGCGCTTGGCTGCTGATTGCCCAATCGAACGACTTTTCTACCATCACGATCGCCGTTACCGGCCGCGTTGTGGTGTCGCTCGCTATCAGGGTGTTCCAGCAATTTGGGCTGTTTATTTGAAAAAGGTCGGCCTGATGTGCAGCTTACGCTGCAACGGTTAACCGACCTTTGCGCAGCAGCTCGGGCGGCAGTCGAGAGACGTCGTTCGCGGTCGCGATCACGAACACCGAGCCCTCGCGCTCCTGCATCCAGGACAGGAGCGTGCCGAGCGCGTCGGCCGCGACGCCGCCGTCACCCGCCGGACCACCGGCGCCGGCCAGCGCCTTGTCGATCTCGTCCGCCCACAGGATGCATGGAGACACGGCCTCCGCGACGCGCAGCGCCTTGCGGATGTTCGCCTCGCTGTCACCCACGTACTTGCTGCGCAAGGCACCCATGTCCAACCGCAAGAGGGGCATCTGCCACGCGCTCGCCACGGCCTTCGCCGTGAGTGACTTTCCCGTACCGGGGATCCCGAGCAGGAGGGCCCCCTTCGGGGCGGGCAGGCCGAACTCACGCGCCGCGGGCGAGAACGCCGCGCGCCGCGCGACGAGCCATGACTTGAGCACGTCGAGCCCACCGACCGCGTCCAGACCACGTGGGTCCGGGTCGTGCCACGTGAGCACCCTCTCCCTCGCGATCACCCGTTTCTTCTCGTTCGAGACGAGCGCCGGGTCGATCCGCTTCAGCGTGACTATGCTCCTCGCATAGCAGTTGCTGATCTCCTCCGAGGTCAGGCCGACCGCCGCGTCGATCGCCAGGTCGCGCTCGTCGTCGGGGAGCGCGGTGTCCCGGATCCGCTGGTCCATGCTCTCGAGTATTTTGTCGAGGATCGACGCGACCTCCGTCCTGTCGGGGATCGGGTAGTCGATCACCACGGCGCTGGACAGCTCGGGAGGCACCTCCGTGCTCGGCGTGAGCACGACGACCGCGTGGGCCTGCTCCTTCGTAGACCGCTGTAGGTCGCGGGCGAGCGACCGGAGGCGCCGCAGTACGATCGGGTCGAACCACTTGTGGAGATCGCGCATGACGAGGCACGTCCTCTCCTTGCACGAGCGCAACCACAGCATCGCGGCGTTGGGGTCGCCGTTCTGGCTGATGACCCGGGTGAATGGTTTTGAGTCCGGGCCCGGGCTCATCGCGTCCTCCGTGATCCCTGCATCGCAGTCCCAGTACCGCACGAGGTACCGCGCGTTTCCGGCGCTCTCGACCAGCGCGCGCTCGACGCGACGCTCCTCACGCGAGGTGATCCAGAGGAGGGTGTTGCGCGCTTTCAAGAGTGCGGTGATGTCTGCGTTGACCTGTTGAGCATTCATGTTGCGATCCTTCGGCTGTTTGCGTCCGGCCAATCCTCGACTGTGGTCGAGGACTCGACGGGCGTAGCGGCCCTCGTAGTTACTCCTCGTCGAGCCATGTTTTGATCTTGGGCTCGATTCCGAGATCACGTAGCTGCACTACGAGCTTGAAGACCTGAGTCTTCAAGCTTTCTTGATCATGGTGTGCCGTGCCCATCAGCATGAACGCGGCGCGCATGTGTTCGAGCGCGTGCTTCGCGTTCGCATCCGTTGCAGACAGGTAAGCGGGTTCTGGTATGGCGGTAACGCGACCCCACATAGTCATCATCATCAGTCATCTGACTTGATATTTGATGGCTCCGAAGGAAGTGCTCGTAGTTCGCCGCCACTATCGCGACGCTACCTGTCGAGAGCGCAGCCCTCGTGACGTCGGTAGGCGTCTGAATGAGCGGGAACTCCTGGTCTTGCGAGCGCAGGATCAGGTTGTGGGACATGGCTCGTCCCCGACCACCCAGCGCGCCGCGGCGTCATCCCACGTCACGTGAGCCATGAACGCGTGGTACATCGTATCGTGGATGTAGTCTTTGACGTCGTTTCTGTCGCGACCGGACACCTTTACAGTGATGCCATCGAACGCGGGGCGAACTGTTACGGTGTGGTCTGTCCACCCATCATAGTAGCCGACATCGCTCATGTGGTGGAACGATACGGCGAACTGGATCGCGTCCGGCGAGATCTCGAGGTCGTACAGCTTTCGAGGGCCGCTGTCGAGCCCGCTCCCGCTCGGGATGAGATCGACGAGTGCGTCGAGACGGTACCGCCAGCGCACTTCCCAGTCGGTATTACCGCTCTTGATGCAGTTGTCGAGCGCTGTCTTGCATGCGGTTAATGCCGCAGCCATGGTTTGAGGTCTCATGTTAACCCGTCCTCTATCTGGTCGTGGTGTTTGTTGCATTCGCGCGATCTGGCGAATCGCTCGGACATCCGAGTGGCTCGCTGAACACTCGGAAGCGCTACGGGAACGTCGGGATCGTGCTGGCGTCGATCTTCGCGAGCCACACGCTGCCGATGATCTTGCCATGCTGCGCGACGACGAGCGCTCGCCCGTCGTCCCACATGATGACGTGCACGTTCATGGTGTCGTCGTCGATGTGGATCGTGCTCTTGCCGATCGCCTCGATGGCCTGCGGCGTGAGAGCGACGTCCAGGTGAACGCATCGTTCGCGGGTCTCGAGGACGGCGAAGCTGGACAGGCTCATCGGTCCGGCATCCCTGCCGTCGTGGTGCCAAGGTGCCACCGGCCACTCGTGGAGCATGGTGCTGTGGTACTTGCCGAGGTCGTCAACCTCGCGCTCGCTGGCGAAGATGTCGCACCAGTTCTTCCACTCGGTGACTGTTTCGCGTTGGCTCATGTTCATCCGCTCCTGTCTGGTCATGGTGTCTGTCGTTTCGCGCGGTCTGGCGAATCACTCGGATGTCCGAGTGGCTCGACGGGTAACGCGACCCTAAGCAGTTATGGTTGCCAGCTTTCCGGCTCTTCACCGTTGGCTAGCCACACGACGCAGTCCATGCATGCGTTGTCCTCATGCATAATGTCACCTCTTTTGCCATGCGCATCGCACCCGCAGATCCAATGCCAGGCGCTGCGGTTACCTCTAAGTTTGGTGCCGCAGATGCCACATGGACTCCACGAGAAATGGAACTCACCGCTTGCGCAGTCCACAGCTGACAATTTACGGCGATGCTCCTCTGCATCGGTACAGTCATCGAGCTCCATGCACGACTCACAACCTGGGCATGTTCCTGTAGACAGGCCGCGCATCCCAGCAACGCCTCGCTCGACGGCGTCGGTGTAGTCGCTCACAGCACGCCTACTTTCCCGTCGGACCCGAGCACGAGGTCCATCGATCCGGCCGCGTGCGACGCCTCTGTCAGACGATCCAGCGCCGCGTCCGCCTCGGGTGTGCCGCGGCTCTTGTCGTCCCAGAAACCCGCGCCGTGTCTGTTGCGGGTGAGCCAGAAGTTGTGGCCGCTGCGCTCCATGGTGAGCGTCGACGCGCGAAGGTAGGTGATGTTGTCGGCGTAGAACTCATGCGCGTCGTGGGTAAGCTCCTTGCGCGCGTCGTCGCGGAGGTCGGAATCGTCGAGCTCACCGACGCCTGCATCGCAGGACGACACCATCTCCGGCTCGCACGTGCACGCGTCGTCGCCGACCGGCGAGTCATGCTCACCACTGCACGGGCAGTCGTCGTCGTGCTTGTAGGCCATGACGCCGCACCACATGGCACACGCGACGTACCCGGTGGTGAGCTTGTCACGCTCATCTGAGCACAGCTTGACGCCGCGTTCCGGCCACTCCGCGAACTCGGACGCGGTCCACTCCTCTGGAAGGTCGTCGAAGTTGTTGTAGCTACTATGTCCACCGATCGCCTCGTACACTCTGGCCAGAGCCCTCGGGTCATCACTGCACAGATCGGCCACGAGGTTTTCAACGGTGTCGCCGATGCTGTCGGCGATGCTCTTCCGCTCCGATCTCATGGTTAAAGCAGTCTGCGCGGTCTGGCGAACCATCGACCACGTGGTGGTCGAGAGCTCGACGGGCCGTGCACGCCCTGTCACTCACAGTCGATGTCAGTGTCGAGCGCTCGATCGTCGTCATGATCAAGGCGACGCTCGAAATGATCAAGGCGACGCTCGAACCGAGGCCCGAGTCGTCGCCAATGGCCTGGTAGACGTGCCATCTGCGCCCGCCTACGATGTTTATCGCTCATGGGTCGCACGAGCTAGTACCTTCTCCGACTTGGCGGCGTCTGCGATCACTCTGGCGCAGACATGCTGAGCTACGACGTCTGAATCGACAAGCGCAGGGTAGATGCCCAGCATCTCCAGTGCAGCCCGATGCTCACCGACCTCGGCAATTTCCGGCCACGCTGTTAGTGCCACATCGCAGATGGCGATCTGAAGATCATCACCCGCGACGATGCCATCGTCGCGCAACTTATGAATTTGGTTGTTCGTGACAACCATGGCTAGTGCCTCCGACGGCCGCGACTGCGTCCGGCGACGAGCGCGATGAGGAGAAGGCTGGTGAACACCAGCACGAGGATGGTCGGGGAAGCATGGACGGTGAGCGTCATGGTCGGTTCTCTCTCGTGCGGGCTGCACGCACGTGGTCTGCGACGGCTCGGATGCGTCGCGTGATGGCTGCGATCCTGACATCAGAGATCGGGGTAGATGCACCCGACTCGGTGAGCCGGGCGCGGAGTTCGGCGATGGTCATGAGTCCCGGTGTGACCCGATCAGTGCTTGCCGTGCGGCGGCAAGCTGTCCCGGGCGGATTCCTTGACGCCGGACAGTGGCCTCGCGGCGAGCCAGGCTAGCTCGCACAGCGGCCTCTGTTGTCACAGGCGTTGTGACGCCTTGATCACATTCGCCCCAGGCTGCGAGATCGTAGCGGTGGTTCTCTCCACCTGTGTATAGCGACACACCCGCACCGGCGCGGATGTTGTCGCGGAACTCTCGCACCGCGGCCAGTTTGGCCACGTTCGCTGGATCGAGTCCCTCGACCACGATGGCGTCCGCCGTGGTGACGTCGGTGATCAAGTGCGGTCCGGGCAGGAGCGTGCCACGCTCGAGCTCATCGCGCGTGATGCAGTACTGCATCACGCGCCACCCATTGACGCGTAGCAATTCCACTGCGCTGCGTTTGCAGCCGGGGTAGGTGAGAACCAACACCACCCCGTCGGAGTGAGCGCACGCTTGGCGCTCACTCCAGGCGAGTGCTGCCGCCGCCCGTTCGTTCGCGCCCAGGCTGCTGATGACCGCGTCCGCGGCGGTGTTCGCCGCAGCCCGAGCACGGCGCGCACCTCGCCACGCCGTGACGAGCGCGGCACCGGCGGTGAGCGCCGCGGTTACCGCCGTGATCAGGGAGGTTGCTGCGGTGTCGGCCGCTGCGGCCGGCGCAGCCGCGGCGACGCTCGGGATGGCGAGGAAGAGGGAGGTAGTCAGGATGGTACACTTGTTCATGACTGCGCTCCGAGCTGGAACGGGTCGTGCCGGAGCAGCGCTTCCGCGATGGCCTGGGAGTCGGAGTCGCGCCAGACGTGGTGCGTCGTGACCGTCGACGAGACGTCGTCCCACGTCACGTAGACGTACGCGGCGCCGCATCCGGCGAGCGCTGAGATCGCGATGACCTCGACGCACTCCGCGATCGAGTGCGTACAGGTGAGCTGATTATCATGTCCGAGATGCATGTTTCTTGCTCCTCTTGGTTATGTATTGGTTTGCACTCTAGAGTGAACGCTGCGCACTTCAAGTGTTTTGCTGGTGCGCAGCGCTCGCTGCAGAGCACGACGCTGGGGCGTCGTGGTGCTTGGTTTCTGGACGCGGACCTCCGGTTCGTGGCAGGAGATCAGCAGTCCTCGCGTTCACTCGACCGATCCACACCTCGCCACGCTCGCGGGTCAACCGCAATCGTGCGTCTCAGCTGGGGCAGTCGGTACGGGCGGCTTTTGGGCGCACCTTTCCCGCGGCACGGTGGAGGCAGACCACCGTGGCACAGACGAGTCGTGAATCGAGTCACGCGGATTCAGTTTTCAGAGACAGACCTCGCCCGGGTCCGCGCGCTCGCCTCGGTTGCCTTGCCCGAGGTGCGGTCGCGCGGTCGGTCGTGGTCTTGGTGCGCTGGCGAGGAGTTCAACCTCGCGCTCCGGGCGGGTCCGGTCGGCGCAGCGTCTGAGTCAGAAGGTAGGACCTCGTGGTGACGTTGTCAACCGGAAATCGTGTGGGTCACAGCCGGACGCCCGCGGCCAGCACGAGGAGGCCCACGATCCCGACCACCATCGCCAGGCTGGCCAGCGCCCAGCGCAGCGTGGCCGCGCGCGCCAGCGCGTGGTGGTCGACCTCGAGCTCCTCGACCATCGGCTCGGCGTACACGCCAGGCTGGACGTCGTAGGTACGGAGGTCGCGCCTCACGCGCTCGGCGTGGATCGCCAGCTCGGTTGCTCCAGGCAGGCGCGCGTCCCACAGCTCGGCCGCGTTGGGCGCAGCGGGTCCCATGACGGGCGAGCGCTCGTCGGCCGCGTCGAGCGCGAGGCTGGCGAGCCAAGCGTCCGAGCGAGCGGTGCGCGGGGCCGGCCACACGAGGCCGCGCGAGCGAGCCCAGCCGGCGCCGCGCGGCGCAGCCGAGGAGGGCGAGGAGGGCGAGGAGGAGGTGACCAGGATCGTCGTCGGCATCGTGCCAAGAGGTGCTAGCGGCGTGCCGAGTCTGGTGACGTCGTCACCACGAGTGTTCCCGGGCCGTTGGCCGAGCGTCCGCTCGAGCTCACCCCGCCGACCGTGGCGTCTAGTATCCACCCGCGTGGTGCCGGGTATCCGGGTCACGGAGTATACCCACTCTATGAGTATACCCCGACCTGCCGCCGCACTCCTCTGCGAGCTCAGACCATAGGAACCAACCACCACCCATAACCAGGAGGGTCGCCCCGCCTGGACCAGCGCACGAGCTCTCACGGCCACCCAAAGCGAACCTCTTCCTCCTCAAGCACAACCCAATGAGCACTCTACCCTCAGGGTACCTCTCTACCCTTCCTCTGCCCTCTGGCTACTCTCGCTACGAGCTCTCATAAC
>Ga0137403_10004250_pt1 | contig 16918 bp, 15 predicted proteins | sample CZOMad2_1_16fung_FD_122057 | JGI IMG/M metagenome (GOLD analysis project Ga0137403, IMG submission 122057) | Vadose zone soil fungal communities from Angelo Coast Range Reserve, California, USA - CZOMad2_1_16fungal (Hybrid Assembly) | ecosystem: Environmental > Terrestrial > Soil > Vadose zone...
GAAATCGGAGATTTGTTTTATTCTAGAAACCCTTCCGATTGATCATGCAAACAATTCATTCGCGACGAATCATCGTGGTGCTGCTCGTTGCAGCTTTGTTCGCGGGCTGCGCGATCCATCGCCCCACGATCCGGGAATATCACACCGACCGGGCCGGTCAAATCAACGTCTCGAATGTGACGGAAGAACAATATTGGAAGGAACGCGTGGACGAACGGATCGCGGCCGAGATTGCGAAGGAAAAGCCCGAGGCCGGCTATGACACCTGGCAAAACTACTGGCGATGGTGGTACAGTGTTTTGCGTCGAAAGAAGAAAGCGCCATTTAAATCCGATGAGTTTAAAAGGTCGGAAGATTTGGTGAATTACATCAAAGAAAAACGGCGCGCCAAAGGATTGCCCACTTACGAGGACTGACGGGAAAATTACGAAGTAGAAATTAGAAAGTAGAAAGGTTTCGTCGCGGCGGTCACGCTGGGGACCAGATGGCGAATGGAGAAACGGTTGAATCGTACGTGCCGGCGCGGTTGGACCGGATGCCGTGGAGTCGCTGGCACTGGTTAATCGTCGTTTCCCTCGGAGCGACCTGGATTCTTGACGGTCTCGAAGTCACGCTCGCCGGTTCGTTAGGCGGAATTTTAACCCGGCGCGAAACACTCGGCCTGACCGATACCGAAGTCGGTGCGACCGCAACATGCTATCTCGCCGGGGCGGTGATCGGTGCGTTGCTGTTTGGTTATGGAACAGATCGATTCGGTCGAAAGAAATTGTTCTTCATCACGGTTGCGGTCTATCTCATTGGAACGGCGCTCTCGGCGTTCTCATGGAATTTTGCGAGCTACGCTTTCTTCCGCGCACTGACCGGGGCCGGAATCGGCGGCGAGTATGCGGCGATCAATTCCGCGATCGACGAGCTGATTCCAGCACGGGTGCGCGGTCGCGTCGATTTGATGATCAACGGCTCCTATTGGATTGGCGCGGCACTTGGCTCAGGCGCGACTATCATTTTGCTCGATCCCAATCGGTTTCCGATCGCGTTAGGCTGGCGATTTGCGTTTGCGATTGGTGCGACCCTCGGCCTCATTGTGATTTTCTTTCGCCGCTGGATCCCGGAAAGTCCGCGCTGGCTGATGATTCACGGACGAAATGCTGAAGCGGAAGAGATTGTCGATCAAGTCGAGCGCCGATTTGTATCGGATCCTGAAACGTTGCCGGCACATGATTCCCCCCCAACACGGATCCAGACTCGAACGCACACGCCTTGGCGAGAAATTTGGAATGCGGTCGTCCACAAACATCGACGTCGGTCCTTTCTCGGCTTCGTCCTAATGCTGACGCAGGCGTTTTTCTACAACGCCATCTTTTTTACGTATGCGCTCGTCTTGATGCGGTTTTACGGCGTGCCCGAACAGAGTGTTGGTGGATATCTTCTGCCATTTGCGATCGGAAACGTGCTTGGCCCGATAGTCCTTGGACATTTTTTCGACACGATCGGTCGCAAACAAATGATCGCGGCGACTTATGGTGTCTCGGGAATTCTGCTCGCACTGACGGCCTGGTTGTTTCATGCAGGGCTGTTGACGGCCCAGACACAGACGCTGGCGTGGACGATCATCTTTTTCGTGGCTTCGGCGGCGGCGAGCTCAGCGTATTTGACGGTCAGTGAAATTTTTCCGCTCGAAATTCGCGCTTTCGCGATCGCAATCTTTTACGCAGTTGGGACCCTCACCGGTGGAGTCGGCGCGCCGATACTCTTCGGATGGATCATTGGCACCGGTTCGAGCAATGCGTTGTTCATCGGATATCTAGTCGCAGCAGTGCTGATGATTTTTGGTGCGATTGTTGAACTTTGGATTGGCGTGGCGGCCGAACGCCGGCCGCTCGAAGATGTCGCCGCGCCATTGTCGAGTCGCGAGTTGAAATAATTCAGAAAATTCCCGCGGCCGACACGGCCGCCGCTACAGTGCGGCCAAGATCGACATCTCACAAGTGTGAATGGGACCAGCCGGCGTGAGTTCACTGCAATAAAGATGAAACGCGTCGACGCGAAACATCCCGGCATCGAGTTCGGCATTCGACTTTAGAAATTTTCGAAGCACGCCGCCATGGGCGCCGTGACAACGCGCGAGCGTGATGTGCGGATGCCAGGGGCGCAGATCGGCTTCGAGTCCGACGGCAAGTGCTGCATCCTGCACCCGTTTGTGAAGTTGAAAAAGATGTGGATGACCTTTCCCAACGCCGATCCAGATGATTTTCGGCGGACCTTTCGGTGGAAAGGTTCCAATGCCTTGAAGGGGAAGAAAAAATGCGCGGAACTCGATCGCGCTCAGGTGTTCGCGCAATGTACGATCCATATTTTCCGAGACGTCGGGGAAGAAACCGAGCGTGAGATGCATTTGATTACGCTCCGTCCAGCGCACACCGCGAACGCCCGGATCAAGATCGACGAGGCATTGCTGGATAACCGGCGGCGGACTGATCGCAACGAAGAGGCGCGCGGGCTTCACTTCTTGCCGCGAACTTCCGCGCCAGAGCGCGCTTCGTCGCCACTTTTACCGACCCGCGGTGGCATCGATCGATTCATGATTTTCACGACACGCGCGGTTAGGTTAGGAAACAACGCATTCGCGGCGATGATGAAATAGGCTGAAATGGGCATGACAAGGCTGGGCTTACCGCGCCCGCACGCGGTCAAGATTTTTCGGGCGGCGCGTTCGGCGGAGATGGAAGCGAATGGCAGCTTGCTCGACAGATCAAACCATTTGTATTCGGCGGAGTGATCGCCTTTGAACGTCGCGTGAACTTGTGAGCCGGTGCGCATCATTCCGGGGGCGACCGTGGTAACACAGATGTTATCGCGAGCGAGTTCGGCGCGGATCGCATCGGAGAAGCCGGTAAGCGCAAATTTACTGGCGGAGTATGGCGCCATGTGCGGCACGGCGATTTTTCCACCGACGGATGAAATGTTCACGATGCGGCCGCCGCCCTTGGAGCGCATTTGAGGAACGACTAGCAAATACAAGATAAAGGGCGCCCAAAAGTGGAGACGCATGGCGCGCTCGAAATCCTTCAGTTGCATATGTTCAATTGGACCGACTTCGATCATGCCGGCGTTGTTGACTAAGATGTCGATCCTGCCGAAACGCTGAAGCGTCTGTTGGACGGCGGATTGAATTTGGGCGGACTCAAGCAGGTCGCATTGGATTGTCAGAACTTCGGTGGCGAGTCGGTCCAACTCAGTTTTGGCGCGGGCCAGCTCTTCGGGATCACGCGCGATGAGAGCGACTTTAGCTCCGCGCGCGCAAATTTGTCGCGCGATTTCCAAACCAAGACCGCGCGAGCCGCCGGTGATGAGGGCGACCTTATCGCGATAGGAAAATGGAGCCATTGGAAACGTTCAACGTTCGACGCTCAAGATTCAACGCCCAATTCAGAAAGAAGATATCGATCTAGCGGTGTTTTCGATTGAAGCGCGCAATTTCGCGTGCAGTTTCGCGTTCGACAGCACGTTTTTTCAAGTCTGCGCGTTTATCACGGGCGACTTTTCCGTGTCCGACGCCGAGCTCGGCTTTCAACTTCCCATTCTTCCAGTAAAGCTTAAGGATTACCAGGGCGCGACCTTTGACCTGACTTTCGCCATAAAGCTTGTCGATTTCTTGTCGATGCAGCAAAAGTTTACGGACACGTTTTGCCGCTGGGATTTCATGACTCGCTTTTTCGTAGGGTTGAATATCGGCGTTGTAGAGAAACGCCTCCCCGTTTTCAATCCGGGCAAAAGCGTCGCTGATATTGGCTTTGCCGGCGCGGATGGATTTGACTTCGCTGCCCTTCAGCTCGATGCCAGCTTCATAACGCTCGAGAATGTGAAAATCGCGCAGCGCCTTGCGATTGAGAACCGACTCGGCGGACATGATCGCGTGCGAAACGCGATGAAAACTTAGGCGTTCTCCGGACCTTTGAGGGGCTCGTGCGCCAATTTACCGGCAATAATTTCCTTTAGAGCGATATCGGTCAGCGACATGCGCGGCGTCGTTTCCACCATCGGTCGATGTCCCAAACCGAGCTGGCGGACGCGCTTGGAGACAACGTTGATCAGGAGTTGCTGGTTTGGAATTACTTGAGCTGCTTCCTGGAGGAGTTGAGTCGTCATATGGCGCAAGGATCTGACGGCGCGGTTCGCTTCCGTCGGGAATTGAAGAATGGTCGGCGCGCTGGTGGCGAGAGCGGAGGGTGTAAGCTGCGACGCGATCATAAAATGGAGCGCTGACTTTGCGAGCGGTTGAAAGCGTTGTCAACCGATTTGTTCGGCCGCGGGCCGTCAATCTTGCCGTGTAAAAACGACAATCAACCGGATCGCCGCGATTGCGGAGCGATCGGCCTAACGAATGTCTTCGACGTAGCTGAGGATGCGATAATCCACGGCGTCGCCTGCGGTATCGAGCGCGCGATCGTAATGCCAGTGGACGTTACCGTTACCATAGAAGTTCTTACAGACAATCGCGCCGGTAATATCTGGAGCACCATTGATTGTGAAATTCGCACTCGGTGTGTAAAACACTGCTGAGAAACCAGAGGTTGAGCCACCGCCGGAATTTAGATTAACAGTTTGCTGAACACTCGGATCCGGTGCGCCGTTGGGGAGTGTGGGAGGACTGATCGCATAGAACTGAAGGTTGCCCGCATAACCGCTCGTGTTGATAATGTTCTCAGCTTTGGTCTGGAAATTTCCGTCAAAGTAGACCTCTAAATGAACGTGCGGCGGCACGGTGATGGTCGGGTTGCTACTCGTGTTCTGGCCGATATCGCCTGTCACGTGAATCGCCAGATAGGTTTCCTGGGCCACCCCGCCAATGACTGCCGGGTTCACCGTCAGGTTGCCGTTGTTGGCGAACGAAGTAACGAGGTAATAATTGGGACTTTGGGGGGTTCCCGTTCGCGGCACACCATTCACGACAGGAGGATTGATGGTCGTATTGGGGGTTATCATTGTCGGAGACGACACATAATTCCACCCGGCCGTACTCGGCATTGCAAACGGGGACAAGCTGAAAGGGACGTTGTTGTCGATGATCCCGAAGATGCTTGTCGTTTTCTTGGTAACTGTTCCACCATTGGTGTAGAGATTGCCGTAGATGCTTCCCTGGATCGTCGCGACTGAGCTGTTTATCTCGACGGTGCCGGACCGTGAGTCAGGATAGCGCGGGTCGGATGGGTTGGTTTTCACACTCGCATCGTAGGGACCGCCGGGGGGCGTGGAGCGATAGCTATCAATATACGCGGCGGATCCGAGACCGTAAAACGTCCCGCCGGCTTTGATAGCTGCTTCAAACGGCGTCATCGGCGCTGCGATCAGTTCTACCCGCCGACTAATCTGCGGCTGCGGGTTGCCGTTCGCGTCGACGACCGGTACGAGTGTTTGACCGACGCCGTCGCCGTTGGGCCCGTAAGTAGCGACGAAGTGATCGTAGTTGAAATCGATTTTTCGCAACAAGCTATCGCCACGAGTGTTCGGACCCATGCGATCATCCATTCCGACTCGCTTCAGACCCAGAACCGGCGCGGTGCCTTTGGTGCGAATGCGGTACCACGCGTTGCCGTTCCCATCGTAATAAAATGGATCAACCCGCGAACTCGTCCTCAGATTGTCCTGACCGTAGGTTACCGGAGAATTTGCGTAAGCGCCGCCGGAATACGTCCAGCCATTGGATGGACTGAATGCGTTTGCCGGATCGGAAATTGTCTTGCGAAGTTCGGCATAGGCGATGTCACCGCCCGTCTCCGCCGCGTCGAGCGATTCTTTCCAACTGCGGACCTGACTTGAGGCAACATTGTACCGCGTTATGCAGTTGAGGAGGACATTTGCGCCAATAAGCGAAACAACCAGGATTGTGCACAAGACGCACAATAGCACGTTGCCGCGCGCAAACGATTGCGTCGAAATTCGCATTTGATACTCTCCGCTGACTTAACCGCGGCGTTTATTCCGCAGATAGGCCGTCGCGTACATGCTCGTGCCAGTGCGCTCCGCTACAGCACCGCCGGAAGTGAAGATCGGCAAGAAGGTGACGGAAGTGTTGGCATATTCGGTATTCGACAGTTCGACGTCCGTGCTTTTCGGAACGAGCTGGTCGGTGCTTGAGGCAATCGTCGTCACAACTCCGTTTTCTGTGCGCAGGATCGAATTGCCGCTGATCGAATAGACCACCGTCGTGGTAGATGGGCTGTAATTGACCTGCCAGCCGCTCGTTGTATATGCGACAGTCGGCGTGCGTGGCATCCCGATACTCTCTGGGTCCGCAATCGCCTCGGGATCGCCGGCTTGAATAATGTACTTCGGCACGCTCATGGTGACGCTCTGCAAATCAACCGAGGTGGTCACGACCAAACCGCGCTTCACATCGCGGTTCAAGTAATCGATGATACGGATCTGCTGCATTTGCGTGCTGAAATAGTTGTCCACCGCGTTGAAGCTCTTTTGCAGCGAAATGCCGCAAGTGATGGCGGCCGCGAGAACGATGGAGCTGAGGCTGAGACTGACCAGCATTTCACTAAGGGTGAAGCCGGCGATTGATGGTGAGGTTTTAAGTTTCATTTTTTGGTTCCGTTTGATATAATAGTGCTGGTTGTTTCTGAACGCGCTCGTCCACCGAGCATGTTCCATGAGGTTGAGACATCTACTTGAACGAGAGAGGTGCCGAGGTCAGTGGCAGTAAGGTTGTTCGTGACAGCTCCGTCCGGCGTGCGGGTGAACTGAGTAACGCCATTTGGAGTCGGATAAGCGCTTATCTTTACGACCTCGGTTGCTTTCTTACAAAAATCGGAGCCGTTGGCGGGTGTGGCCAGAAGCGATTGGACGTAGCTTTTTGTGGTCAGATCGGTAAAAGCCAGGTTGCGCAAAACTTCGCAGCGATCGTGCACGCTCTGCAGTGCCGCGATTGATTCTTTACTCGCGTCGATATAACGAAGGCAGACGGCGTTGAGTTCGAAGATCGAAGCGCAGAAAGTAGCCAACAACACCACGGCAACGAGGACCTCGGGGAGGGTCATCGCGACGGTCGGTTGTTTCGGTCGGAGTCTCATTGCTTGTATTGGATATGGAAACTAGCAGAGATTATGCCTATTTTCTCGGTCTTGCGATAAGTTTCGGTTTGGATGAGAAATTTCCAAATTTTTATCATAATTGAGAGAAAAAAGCAGTTTCCCTAGGAATTGCTGTGATAATTTTTTAAACACTCCGGCCTGTTCAGTCACCCAGCCGACACAGAGCCGGCTCCAAAGCTGGCCTGCCCGACTCAGCCCTCGAGTTACTTCTTCTGGCGGAATTGCTTGCTAGCGATGCTGAAATGCGCGAAGTAATGCGCGCTCAATTGTCGATCTTGCGGGAAGAGTTCGGGCTGTGGCTCAGCTTGGTAGAGCGCCTGCCTCGGGTGCAGGAGGCCGTGGGTTCAAATCCCACCAGCCCGATGGCAAAAATGTGAAAGCCGAAGGGCGAATTTGACGCTCGTCCGATTTCTTTAGATAGAAGGTGCCTTCTGGCGACATTAGCATTCGCTTCCGAGACGGCTGCTTGCCACAAGAAGTCAGTTGAAATCAGACCTGCTCCGTGGTTGGATCGGCAACGGCAGAGTGCAAATTCGTTATGGGCTCCCTGAAGAAAAGACGTAAGGCGAAAATCTCAAAACATAAGCGGCGCAAACGCATGCGGGCGAATCGCCACAAGAAACGCTTGCGATACAAGGCGTAGCTTTTTCACTCGTTAGGCCGCGCTCCAACGTTTGCGTGCAAGGTTTCGCGCGACTACAATCGGCAACATGATGGAGCCCAATCGCCGGCTTGAGCGGATTCTCCATCGAGTAGTAGTCGGAGCGTTCTTCCTCTCGTTGGCTGCCTCGCTCGTGGCTCGACCACGTTCTGTTGCGCCAAGTCCTCCAGCTTCTCCAAGCCCGGCGCCGACGAAAAAATCCGTCCGCCAGGAGGACTCCGTCTTCATCACGCCGGCGAAAGACCTCTTGCTTCACCCCGACGGCGAGCACAAAGCGGATGCCTTGGCCCACTTTGTTGAAGGAATGTCATTTGAGGAAAACGGGGAAATGGACAAAGCACTGGCGGCCTACCGCAAAGTACTCGATGTCGATCCGGGGCAGGCAAATCTAGCGTCGCGGGTGGCGGCACTGCTTACGCGGCAGGATGATTTCCCGGAGGCGATCGACGTTTTAAAAGACGCCATTAAAGCAAACCCGAGCGCTCCTGGACCTTTGCTACAGCTTGCGTTCATCTATACAAAATATCTTCGACGCACTGACCAGGCCATCGACTATGTGAATCGGGCGATCGCGCTCGATCCGCACAATATCGACGCTTACGAACGTCTGTGCGAAATCGCGCTCGGAGCCGGAGATGAAAAGAAGGCGCTCCAATCTCTGGATCGGGCAACCGAGATCAAGAGTGATGACCCCGTGTTCTGGGCACGCCTCGGGAAACTTTATGCTTCGATTGTTTTTAAACCCGATCGCCCCCCCAAGCCTGAGGAACTCGCGCGGGTCAACGACATATTCAAAAAGGCGGCCGACCGTGCCGGCGACGATGCAGCGGCACTTAAAGACGTCGCCGATTATTATGCTTCCACCCAGCAAATTAAGGAAGCCATCCCGCTCTACTTGCGCCTGCTTGAGCTCGAACCGGACGATATCAACGCGCGGGAGAAGCTCGCCACCGGTTTCGTTTTAACGAATCAACGCGAGAAGGCGGTGGAGATGCTCGAAGCAATTATCAAGGAACATCCCGAAAAATATCAACCATACGATTTGTTAGCTGGATTGCTGGATGACGCTGCCCGCGTGTTGGAACGCGAAAAAAAGAGTGATCAGGCGAAAGCGATGTTTGCGAAAGCAGCGGCCAATTACGAGCAGAGTTTGATCATCAATCCTGGTCGAGCCAGCCCCTATCTCCATTTGGCCGAACTCCTTCTTGGCCCGTTGAAGCAGAACGAGCGAGCAGTCAAAGTGCTGAGCGAAGCACGACAACACTTTCCGCAAACGCCTGAAATCGTTTATTACCTTGGCATTGCTCAACGCGAAGCGAAGCATTTTCAGGAAGCGGTGGCGACATTCGAAGAAGCTTTACATGAAGCTGAAGCGGAAGGTACGGAGATTGCCAACGCGCGATTTTATTTCGACTACGGCGCGGCCGCAGAACAAGCCGGTCTTCACGACAAAGCAGCGGACCTTTTTAGAAAATCAATTGCGGTGGATCCGGCCAACGCCGCTGATGCTTACAATTACCTCGCTTACATGTGGGCCGAGCATGACACCCATCTCGATGAAGCCGAGCAAATGATTAAACTTGCTCTCCAAGCCGATCCGAATAATGGCGCCTACATCGACACATTGGGATGGCTCGAGTTCCGCCAGGGTAAATTCGACCAAGCATTGAGCGATCTCCTCCGCGCCGCGCAAAGATTAACTCGTGAAGATCCGGTTGTGCTTGAACACGTCGGAGATGCCTGCGCGAAGTTAAACAAACCGGCGCAGGCTTTGGATGCGTGGCAAAAGGCGCTCAACCTCGACCCGCAAAACAAAAAACTGGCCGACAAGATCGACAATGCGAAAACGAAAATGAGCAAAGGTCAGCCTCCAAATGCAAACCCGATTCAGTAAAGCTGCCCGCAATCACGTCTTGTCGCTATCGAGCGATGGCGTGCAATAACTCTCCCTCGCCATGAGCGCATACCCAACCCCCTGGCAGAAGAGAACGATGTGGGCTGCGCTCACCGCTCTGTTTGTGGTCCTGCTCATCGTTATCGCCGGCGCGGTTGTTTACGTGGGCGCCAACCTGATCAGTTTTCTCCAGCCAATCTTAATTCCGGTGGCGATCGCGGCGATTCTTGCCTACCTGCTCGATCCACTCGTGACCGAGCTCTGCCGTCGTAAAATGGGGCGCGGCATGGCCATCGCGGTCATTTTTGTCAGCGTCTTCATCGCCTTGGTCGGCCTGATCTGGTGGGTGGTACCGACCATTTCGATGCAGAGCGCGAACTTCGCCCGCGAGCTTCCCGGTTACACCCAAAAGGCGCGCGACCGCATCGTCGATCTTATCGTTCAATACAATCGCGTGGTTGGCGGCACTTCTGGCCGCGAGAAATCCGCATCGTCGGGTCTGGTCAATTTTTTGCTTGGAACGCCGCCGCCACACGCGCCTTCTCCTACGCCGCCGGCTGCGCCGACTCCTTCACCGCAAACAACGGCGTCGCCCGTTGAGGCGATCTCTGCGGCGCCGGCCAAAATCAGTTCGGCCGAGCGGCAGCAACTTGAAGCCAAGGCCGACAAAATTATTCCGAATCTCGAGCGCTATCTGCCCACGTTGGCAGACAAAATTTGGAATATTATCAAAAAAAGCATCGGGGGATTTCTCGGCGTAACCGGATTTCTGCTCAGTCTGATCATGGTGCCGATTTATCTTTTCTTCCTTTTGAAAGAACGGCCGCGGATCGAAAAGAGATGGAAAGACTACCTTCCTCTTCGGGCATCCCCTTTAAAGGACGAGATCGCTGCGGCTTTATCGGAGATCAACAGCTACGTCACCGCATATTTCCGCGGCCAACTGCTGGTCTGCCTAGTCGACGGAACACTTATTGGAAGCATCCTCACACTCTTTGGCCTCAATTTCGCTCCGCTAATCGGCCTTCTCGTCGTAATCCTGACAATGATTCCGTACATCGGAATTATTGTCTGTTGGGTGCCGGCCGTCCTGATCGCGGCGTTTCAGTGGGGCGATTGGACGCACCCGCTCATTGTCACCATCATATTTATCGTCGTGCAAAATCTCGAAGGGTTGTTTTACGCCCCGCGCATTGTCGGGAAATCCGTTGGGCTGCATCCCATGACCGTCATCGTCTCGATTTTTGTCTGGGGATTGTTGATTGGCGGTCTGCTTGGACCCATGCTCGCCGTTCCTTTGACTGCCACGATCAAAGTGCTCCTCACGCGATACGTTTGGGGACCTCGCGTCCGCGAACGAGTACGCGAGCAGGTTGGGAACGTTCCAGTTGTTCGCGAAGCCGAGCAAACCTGACCCCGATCAGATTGTTTCCCGCGCGCCAGTTGCATTCTACGACCGGGCACGCATAAAGATTAAATGCCTGAAAAAATCAGACGCGTGCGGCGTAGGAGACGCAGCCGATCTTTGCCTGGCATCGAAGCCCTTCCGAGCTTTCGGCTTCATCTGCCGCCCGTGCGAGTTGCGCTGTATGTCGCCGCGGCCGCCGCCATCGTGCTCCTGATTATTGTTTTTGGAACTTACGGCTCCAAGCTTTACCTCGGCTGGCACGAATCGCGGTTGCTCAAGCGCGCCGGCGCAATGCTGGAGAAAAACGATTTCGTTACAGCGAACCGCTTGGCGCGCCAGGTCCTGGCGCGCCACCGTGACTCACTTCCCGCTTTTTACATCCTGGCCGAAGCCACCGAAAAACAAAACTCGGAGGAGACAGTTTCCTGGCGGGCGCAAATCGCGCGCTTGCAGCCCGACCACATCGACAGCCAACTTAACCTTGCCTCGGCCGCACTCCGGTTCGGCCAGATCGATCTCGCGCGCAAAACATTGGAACGGGTCGCGCCGCGGGCACAGGACCAGGCGGCTTTCCATATTGTGGCCGGCTGGCTGGCGCGCGCTGAAGGAAATCTTGCCGAACAAGAGCAGCAGTTCGACATCGCCGTAAATAAAGATCCGAAGAACGATCTTTATAAGTTCAATCTCGCCGCGCTCCAGATCCGGTCACAGGATCCGGAGAAAAGCGCCCAGGCGCGCGCCAATCTGGAGCGTCTTACTCAGGTCACGCAGTTCCGCACCGGCGCGCTCCGCGCATTGCTTAACGACGCGGTCGACCGCAACGATCTCCAAAACGCCGATCGATTCGCACAACAACTGCAGATGTCGCCGCAAGTCAGCTTCGGCGATTATCTTCTCTGCCTGAACTTTTATCGGAAGCTGGACGCGAAGAAATTCGACGCGCTTCTGGAAAAGGTGAAGCCGGTCGCAGCGCGTAATGCCGATGATCTTGGACTTCTCATGGATTGGATGAACGAAAACGGACTCGCGTCTGACGTTGTAAAATGGATGGACAAATTACCCGCTGCGGCCACGGCGAAACCGCCGGCGGCAATTGCTATAGCAGCCGCCTTTGCCGAACAAAGGAACTGGTCGCGTTTGCGGCGGTGGACCCGAAGCGAATCCTGGGGAAAAGAGGATTATCTCCGGCTCGCGTATCAAGGCTTTGCCGCCCGGCAATCACGCCAATCCAGTGCCGATGCCGAGTTTGACACCCTCTGGCGCGCGGCGCTCCATGCCGCCGCTGATCAACCGGAAAAGGAAATCAACCTCGCGCGCCTGGCGACTAAATGGAATCTGCCGATCGAAAGCGAGGCGCTTTGGTTGCGACTCTCGCACATTCCGGCCTGCCGCCGCGAGGCGCTCGACGCACTTTATAAGCTTTATCGCGCAAACAATGACCTAAAAAAACTGTACGATGTCCTCCAACGTTTACACGACGCTTCGCCTAACGAAATTGGGATCACCGCCAACCTCGCGCGCCTCGGGTTAAACATCGATCAGAACACAAAGCAATCGCAGGAACTGGCCAGGCAAGCTTACGAGCGCGCGCCGGATGACGTGAGCTGCGCAGTGACTTATGCATTCTCACTTTATGCGCAGGGTCGCACGACCGAGGGGCTCGAAATTTTGCAAAAGCTGCCGCCCGAAGCGTTGCATGAATCGCATGCCGCGGTTTACGCCGCAGTTTTGCTGCTGGATGTAAACCAAACTGACGGCGCGAAGGAATACATCCAGGTCGCGAAGCGCGGTCCGATCTACGCCGAAGAAAAGCGTGTCCTCGACGATGAGCTTGCGAAAATCGCCGGCGTTTCACCTAACCCAACTCCATCGCCGTCGCCATCTCCAACACCATCCGCAACATCGACATCTGCGTCTACGCCGCCGCCTTCGGAGTCGCCCCCGTCCGCGACGCCCTGAAAATCGCAATCACGCTTAGTCTTTGTAAGGATCGACAATATCGCGCCCGGCCATCGCCACGCCGAGTGGTTGCAGCGTATGCAAAATTCGAATCGTACCCGCGTGAGCGTTCAACACGTCCGGCAAGCGTCGATACGCTTGCGGCGCTTCGTCCAGATCTCCGCCGCGTAGGACAATCCCGCGGTCGTGCAACCATTTCATCATCTCATCGTGCCGGACGAGTCCGTCCTGGCGAAAGCGTTTGTTGCCGACCTTGACGAATTTTCCTTTTGCTGCCGTGCGCGACATGATTCGCCCTGCGCCGTGGATTGTCGAAAAAAGCGCTTCGCGCGAAGTTGGCGAATCAACCCCTTCGATAATCACCGCGTTGTCACCCATGCTTCCGCCGACAAAGCCTTTTTGTCCCGGAAAAGCCGGGGTCGCGCCTTTGCGCACGACCCAAAACTCTTCGCCATTATGCTTCTCCCGCCAGGCGAAGTTGTGATGGTTGTGAACTTCTTCGACAATCTGAGCGCCTAAAATGCTTTTCGTTACATGTCGTGCAACCGCCTCTCGTCCGGCATACGCGTAACGCCCCGCCAAATGCATTCCCGCGAGATAATCGTGACCAATCTCTGATTTCTCATCGACCACGGTCGGTGGCACATCCATTCCGTCTTTTCCACCGGCCGCTCTCAAAAAATACGTGGCTGTTTTGTGCCCGAGTCCGCGCGACCCAAAATGCACGCCCACCCAGACGCGATCCTGCTCGTCCGCGAAAATATCCACATAATGATTCCCACCGCCCACGGTTCCGAGCTGCTCGGCCGCGATCGATTTCAAATCGCCGATCGGTTTCAGATGCCACGCCGGGTCGTCGAACAATTCGTGCTCGACGCGTGTTTTGCTTTTGCGTCCGATCCCGAACGAAATTTCGCGCACCACGTCGTCCAGGATCTTGTCGATCTTCGGCGCAATTTGTTCGCGTTTGGCGTCCGTGAGGATGGCGAGATTGCCGCAGGCGATGTCGAAACCGACGCCGCTCAGTGAAATTTTGTTTTTGTAAGCGACCACGCCGCCGATCGGTTGGGCGTAACCTTTATGCCCGTCGGCGCAAAGGACGCCGCGTTCGCCGCCTGTCGCGACGCAGGTTTCGATTTGTTTGATGGTCGCCGCGTCGTGCTCGCCGAAAATCTTCGTCTTTGAATCCATCGGTCGGATAAAACTCGAACCGATGGAGAAGATTTCAATTCGTTATCGACGCAGCGATTTTTTGGCGATGATCTTCCATTTGTCGACGTCGGCGCTGGTGCGCACTGGCAGCGACAAACGCACGGCTGCGACCGAATCAAAGAGAACCGTGCGAAACGGCAGCTTGATCACTGCGGCGATTTCCCGCCGCGCCGCGCGCGGAATCCTTGTGTAAAGAAGACTGACGTGCGGATCGCGTAATGCCTTGGCGCGCGAATTTGTGGCACGGGCAAGATCGACAGCCAATTTCTTCAAGGCCGGCGTCGATTTAAATCGAACGTAAAGCGTCTTTGTGAATTTGCCTGAGAAAGCCACGTTGCCGGCGCTTAACCGAATCGGCCGCGAACACACCTGACGAAGAATCTTCGCCGGTGCTTGGCGACCTCTCGATCCAGCAAACAGAGTCAGGTGCGGCTCAAAATTCGGCGCGCGCAGTTCGCGACAGAAAATTCGGATAATCGTGCAAAATAGTTCACGTTCCGGTTTCGCCGGCAGCAACCAATAAACGATCGCAGTTTTCTTCATCCGATGGGCGCACGCCCTGTAGAGGGACTCATCGTAGATCACAAGTCGTGCGGATGTCGATCCTCGCGCTTGCGAATAAAGTGGCGCGAGCCGGGGCTTGGAGCAGATTATCTCATGCACAAGGTGGCCATGAGTCGCGTGGATTGGTCCGCGCTCCGCGAGGATTTTCCGATTCTGCGGGAGCGCGTCAACGGCCATCCGCTGATTTACTTCGACAACGCCGCCACCTCCCAGAAGCCGTGCGCCGTCCTCGATGTCGTCCGAAGTTATTACGAACATGAAAACGCCAATGTGCATCGCGGCCTGCACGCATTGAGCGCGCGCGCGACCGAGCATTATGAAAAATCCCGGCAGCGCGTGGCCGATTTCATCGGCGCGACGAGCGCGGACGAGATCGTATTCACCCGCGGCACGACCGAGAGCATTAATCTGGTCGCGCAAGCTTGGGGCGGAAAATTTCTCCGCGCCGGTGACGTGATTTTGCTCACCGAGATGGAGCACCACAGCAACCTTGTGCCCTGGCAGTTGCTCTCCGAAAGAATTGGCGCGCAACTGCGGTTCGTTCCGGTTCGCGACGACGGCAGCCTCGCGCTCGAAAAACTTTCGTCGTTGCTTACGCCCGAAGTGAAAATGTTTGCCTTCACTCAAGTTTCTAATTCCCTCGGGACGATCAATCCGGTCGTCGATCTCTGCCAGAAAGCGCGCTCTGTTGGCGCAGTCACTCTTGTTGATGCGGCGCAAAGCATCGGGCACATGCCGCTCAATGTTCAGGAACTCGGCTGCGACTTCCTGGCGTTCTCCGGTCACAAAATGTGCGCCCCGACCGGAATCGGCGTGCTCTATGGCCGATCGGAAATTCTCGAATCGGTTCCACCGTGGCACGGCGGCGGCGAGATGATTGTCAGCGTCACTTTGGAAAAGAGTTCATTCAAAAAACCGCCGCATCGTTTCGAAGCGGGCACGCCGAACATCGCAGGCGCGATCGGATTGGCCGCTGCCATCGATTATATCGAAGGAATCGGACGCGCTGAAATTTTTCAGCACGATGTCGATTTTGCGGGATACGCATTGAAGCGAATGGCCGAATTGCCAGGACTGCGCATCCTTGGCCCTGAGCAAGACCGGGGCGGGGTCATTAGTTTTGTGATGGACGCGGCGCACCCCCACGATCTGACCACGTTCGCCGACCAATATGGTCTGGCCCTGCGCGGCGGACATCATTGCAACCAACCCCTCATGCGCCGGTTCGGGGTGCCCGGGACCTCGCGCGCCAGTTTTTATTTTTATAACACGCGGGAGGAGATCGATCGCATGATCGACATCCTCGAGAAAACCGCCCGTTTTTTCAAATGAACCCGGAACTTGGCGACCTGGAAGAACTTTATCAGGAGGTGATCCTGGATCATTCACGCCGGCCGCGAAATTTCGGCGAGCTCGCGGATGCGGCCGTTCGCGTTCATGGCGATAATCCGGCTTGCGGTGACGAAATTCATCTTGGCGTAAAATTCGATGGCGACGGCGGATTGCAGGAAATCAAATTCACCGGACACGGCTGCGCCATCAGTCAGGCCTCCGCTTCGTTGATGACAACGAAATTGAAAGGCAAAAGCCGGGACGACGTCGAAGAAATGCTCCACGCATTTCACGATTTGGTGACAACGGAAACAAACAACGACGCGCCGAAAAAGCTCGGCGATCTCCTCGTAATGCGCGGTGTCCGAAAATTTCCGCAGCGCGTGAAATGCGCGATGCTTCCGTGGCGCGCAGTTGAGCAGGCGCTCAGGCAAAGCGAAGGCGAAGCGACCGTTTCGACTGAGGAACCGGAATTTGCGTAGCCTCACCGTCCCTTCTCCCTCAGGGAGAAGGTGAGGATGAGGCTTCTAAAATAAAAATCGCGGGAGCGATTCATTTGTGTAAGCAGTTGAAGAAGTCATGCCAACCAATGTTCTTGGGACCGAATTGAAATGCTGTTGTCGCGATCCGGTGACCGGATTTTTCCGTGACGGTTTTTGCCGAACCGGACCCGAAGACATCGGCTTGCACACGGTTTGTGTGAAGGTCACGCGCGAGTTTTTAGATTTCTCCGTGCTCGACGGCAACGATCTCGTCACCCCGGTTCCGGAATGGGGATTTCCGGGACT
>Ga0137403_10004253_pt1 | contig 16913 bp, 17 predicted proteins | sample CZOMad2_1_16fung_FD_122057 | JGI IMG/M metagenome (GOLD analysis project Ga0137403, IMG submission 122057) | Vadose zone soil fungal communities from Angelo Coast Range Reserve, California, USA - CZOMad2_1_16fungal (Hybrid Assembly) | ecosystem: Environmental > Terrestrial > Soil > Vadose zone...
CATGGACTCGAGACCCAACAGGCGCTTGGCATAGGCATCGGCCGCCGCATCCAACGTCAGGTCATAGGTCTGGACCCTGAACGCGACCGGAGCGAAGAACGCATCGACGGCGGTGAACGCACTGCCCGCCAGGAATGGACCGCCGAAGCGGTGTAGTCCCTCGTTCCACAACGCCCCGACGCGGACGACATCGCGATCGAGCGCGGCCGGGTACTCGAAGAGCCGCACTCTGACCCCGCAGGTCATGGAGCAGCGATTGCGCAGTTCATTGAAGCCGGAGTGCATCTCGGCAGCCGCGCTGCGCGCCCACGCGCGAGCGGCACCCTGGACCGGCCATACCGCATCATGCCGCTCCGCCAGATATTCCGCGATGGAGAGCGAGTCCCACACCACGGTATCGCCATCGATCAGGCAGGGTACCTTGCCGGTGGGCGATATTTTCCGATACGCGTCCCAGCCTGATGGGTCGCCAAAAAAAAGCTGGTGCTCGACGAACGGGATCCGCATTTCGCGGAGCAATACCCACGGCCGAAGGGACCACGATGAATAATTCTTGTTTGCCACGTAAAGGTCGTACATCGCTGCATTATAGCGGCATTTCGGTGCTTAGATGAACGGCAGGACGACGGTGAACAAAGCGCCGCCGGCATCCGGGCGGTTTGCCGCGACGGCAACACCCCCGTGAAATTCGGCGATGAGGCGGACGATATACAGACCCAAACCGAAATGGGGCCTGTCATCCGTCCCCTGACGATTTTCGAACAATGATTCGAACAGGCGGCCGAGCAGGGCTTCGGGAATCGGCGGCCCGTCGTTCGAGACGTTGAGTTCGTAGTGAGTGCCGGCGCGCGCCAGGCGCACGGTGATCGTCCCCGATGCCGAGCAGAAATCGACCGCATTCTCGATGAGCTTGTCGAGCATCTGCACCACGAGATCGGGGGCGCCGTGCATGAAACAGGCATCGGGCGGCGCAACGAGCTCGATCTGCGCCGCGGGAAAGGCGTCGCGATAGCCGGCGACCGCCGATTGCAGCAACTCGCCAAGGTCGAAGCGCAGGCGTTCTGCCTGCTTGATGCTTTCCTCGACCCGTGCCGCCGCGCCGAGGGCGCTCAAGATGGATTGAAGGCGCAGCACTCCTTCGCGCGCACGAGTGACGTACCCGCGCTGGTCCGTCCGAACTCCCTCCGACTCGAGATTGTCGAGCGAGGAACGCACGATGGTGAGCGGAGTCCGCAGCTCATGCGACAGCTTGCCCCCGAGTGTTCGGAGGTATTGCGTATGTTCGTTGAGCCGTTCCAGCAGCCCTTCGAAGCTGCGGGACAACGCGCCGATTTCGTCCGCACGGTCGGACTCGGGCATGGCGAGTCGGATTTTTCCCTCCTGGGTAACCGCGGTCTCCGCTGCCAGCCGCAGGCGCCCGATTCGGAGGCTGATCCAACTCGCGACGCCGAACGCGATGGCGATGGCGAGCGCCGTGGCAAGCAGGGTGAGATTGAAGAGATGCATGAGCGCCCGGTCACGCAGTTCCACGAGCTGATCGCCCGCCTGCTCGAGTATCACCGCCCCGCGCGTCCGACCGGAGACGGCGATGGGAGCGGCCGCCAAAAGCAGCGAGGTTTGGTTGGGACCCGCCCGAAACCATTCGGCCGCCGGCCTGCCGGCCAGCGCATCCGTTACGCTCTTGCCTTCCATGTGGTCCGCCGCCGACTTCTGCAGAGGCCATCAAGAGGTGTCGCCAGCCACGAACCGGCGATACCACGTGCTCTCGACCGAACGCAAGTCGGCCTCCTTGTTCAGCGCGAGCGTTCCCGCCGTTCCGAGCTTCAGAGCGTTCGTATCGACGACGGTCGCCCGGGTGCCCGGAGCGATGAAGGTGGAGAGCAAATCATTCAGACCGGGAGTCGCAAAGAACAGCCGGCCGCCGCGCATCGCATCGGCGCCCATGAAGCCGGCCCTGCGGCCTGCCGCGCCGTCGATGGCTTCCACCCAGAGCCGCGCACCCATCAGGCTTCTGGGCACCCGCGCTTCCAAGTGAAATCCGCGCGATGTCTGCAACCAGAAGGCTTGGATCCTAGGTTCCGGCGCCGCGCGGTCGACGCCGTCGTCGCCCTTGACGGTGCTCTGCGCCTCGATCAGTCCCGGCGCGCCGGTCGCAAGGAAGAAGGACTCCAACGCACCGTCGGGCCGCGCGACAGTCAAGTTGACACGATCGAATCGATCTTGATCCGGATGCACGTCGCTGGGTTCCGGCGTGAACTCGGGGTCGTCCACCTCCAGATACAGGAACAAATAGCGCTCCGTGGAACCCGCCTGCAGACGCGCACCGAGCCCGTTCGCCGGCAGCGTTCGGGGCTCCTCGGCAACGCCCCAGTCCTCCCGATAGCCGTCGAGCAAAGGCTGATTGTGCAGGGAGAAGACGTACAGATCGCCCTGGCCCGAATCGAATGGTTGTCCGGCGTCGAGATCGCCGAAGACGCGCTGCGACTCCGCCGACAAGGCATTGGCGATGGTGCCGGCGGCGGCCTGCAGCGAATTCTCCTGGGAGACCCGCAACGTGGTTTCCAACTCACGGGCGTATTGGCAGCCCGCCCACGGCAATACGAGCGTCGTGAGCGCAATGACCAGCAGTTGAAAGCGGATGCTCACTCGAGCCAGCGGTAGCCCATCCCGTAGACGGTTTGAATGGCGTCGAAGGCGGCGTCGATCTGCTGAAACTTACGGCGCACGCGCTTCACATGCGATGTGATGGTGTTGTCATCCAACACGACGTTGGCGGCGTCCATGAGCTGCTGCCGGTTCTTGACGTGCCCGGGATTGCGCGCCAGGGCGTGCACGATCCAGAATTCCGTCAAGGACAGCGTCACCGGGATGCCATTCCACGAGGTCTGCATCTTGTCGCCGTCGATCGACAAGCGCCCGCGGCGGACGATCTGCGCGGCATTGTCCGGTCGCCGCAGCGCGTCGATGCGCCTGAACAGTGCCGCGACCCGGGCTCCCAGGTGCGGCAGGCTCACATCCTTGGTCAGGAAGTCGTCCGCTCCCAGGCGCAACCCCGATACTGCGTCCAATTCGCTGTCGCGCGCCGTGAGGAAAATGATCGGGATCTCGGCGGACAGGGCGCGCAGATCACGGCACAGATCGAAACCGCCCTCGGCCTCGTCCTCCAGCGAGATGTCGATGATGGCGAGATCGGGCAGGTGGGCTTCGAACGCGAGCATGGCGCTCTTGCGGTTGCCGTAGGTCTTTATCTGATAGCCGTGGCGCGCCAGAGCCGCCGAGTAATTCCCGCGTAGTGCCGGTTCGTCTTCGACGATCGCGATCTGTTTTCTCATGGGGGAATCATAGCCGATCCACACGCTGGAGCCTGGAGCGACCCGCCCGATTCGGGGGCGCCCACTATTCGCCACAATTTGCCCGGGAGTCGCCGCGTTTGGCGTGGGCCGTCTGTCAGATTTGCCCGCGAAAGTACGTCTACCCAAGAAGGAGACTTCCATGACGATGACAACCTTGATCCAGGATCGGCCGGCCGCGCCCATCTTCAGCAAACCGCGCGCGTTTTGGATGCACAATCGCGAAGCCACCCTGAATTGGCTGGCGTTCGGACTGCTCCTCGCTGCATGGAACGCGGTCGGTGACGATGCGGCCAACGCCAGGGCACGTCCCGAAGCGCTGCGCGGCTACTCTTCGGTGTCGGTACGGGCGGCCCAGCGTTCGATCGCCCACATGCCCTGATGCCGCGAGGAGTCACAAAAACGTCAACGAACTGTAAAGCTTCATGCCTCTAATCGCATGGAGTCATGCACGAAACCGATAGCCAAAGGCAGATTTTGATCGTCGATCGGGACCTCGCTGCAGTCGAATCCCTGCGGCAGGAACTCTCCAGCGCGGGATTCACCGTTCGCGCGATCACCGATTGCTCGGCCGCGGCCCTTGCCATCATGGAGCGTCCGCCGCATTTGGTCATCGTCGATTGGAACATGCCGGGCTTTACGGCTCTCGATCTGATCGAAGGAATCCGAGCGGCACGCGCGCCGCAAACCGTACGGTTCATCATCCTGTCCGCCCTCGCGGGAGAACATAACGTGGTGGCAGGACTGAACTTCGGGGCCGACGACTACATTGCCAAGCCGTTCTCGCTGCGCGAGGTGGTTGCGCGTGTCTGTTCCGTGCTCCGTTCGCGTCCCCGCGCACCGCAGGCCACTACCATCAGCTGCGATGCACTGGTGTTGGACTCGTCCACGACCCGGGTGACCGCCCGTGGTCAGTCCATCAACGTCCGTGGGACGGAATATCGGCTGCTGGAGTTTTTGATGTCCAATCTCGGTCGAACCTTCAATCGCAGCCAGCTGTTGATCCAGGTGTGGGGCGATGACAGCGAAGTCGATGAGCGAACGGTGGATGTCAACATGCAGCGCCTGAGAAAGGCCCTCAGCGAGGCAGGATACGAGGCCTACCTCCAGACCGTCCGTGGGTTCGGCTACCGGTTTGCGGTTCCTGCAACCCGCAGCCCTGCTCCGGGTGCGGAGTGAATTCATTCGCGGAGTGAACTCTTTCACAGTTTCTAGTGTTCCACGCGACGTTTCACGCCTAAGTGCCCTTCTTGTAAAGAAATCTTCTTTCGCAAGTCATCGCCCCGTCACATGAAACCCCGATTGTGAGGCGACATGAACTCGGAGGAGTGAAACATGGTGGAGCGCAGAACCCTCTCGCCGATGCGACTGCGAACGGTCTTCATCTCGGACATCCATCTAGGCTTCAAGGGCTGCAGCGCCGAATTGCTGCTCGATTTCCTGCACCACGTGGAAATGGACACGCTGTTCTTGGTGGGTGACATCATCGACGTATGGAGCATGAAGAAAACCATGTTTTGGCCGCAATCGCACAACAACGTGCTGCGCACCATTCTGGGAAAGGCCAAGCGCGGCACGAAGGTCATCTTCGTTCCAGGCAACCATGACGAGGTATTTCGAGAATTCGATGGGGCGGTATTCGGGAATCTCGAAATCCACCGCGAATTCATCCACGTAACCGCGGATGGCCGGCGCATGCTGGTTCTACATGGCGACGAGTTCGACAGCGTCGTGAAGTGCAGTCCCTGGTTGGCCAAGCTCGGCAGCAATATTTACGACGTGCTTCTCGCGGCGAATCCTTATATCAATTGGTGGCGGCGTAAATTCGATCTGCCTCATTGGTCGCTCTCGGCCTATCTCAAGAACAAGGCGAAGACCGCGGTTCAATACATCGGCAGCTTCGAGGACGCGGTCGCGCAGGCGGCCCGTAAACGAGACGTTGGTTCGGTGGTGTGCGGCCACATCCATCGCGCCGAGATGCGCGATATCAATGGAATTCTCTACTGCAACGACGGCGATTGGGTGGAGAGCTGCACGTCGTTGGTCGAAGATCTGAACGGCCAGCTGCGCCTCATCGAATGGCCGAAACTGCGCGAACAAATCGACGTCCCGCCGATGGAACTGCCGGTCGGCCAGGTTGCATGAGGTGAGGAGATCAGGCATGAGCGGAATGCCGGAATCGTGGAGCCTGCCTTGGCACAAGCTTCAGCGCAACGTCGCGGCGGGCGTCATTTCCATTGCGCCGGCCGGTTCATGGCTGGTGCGGGCACGATCCACCAATTGTCATCTTCAGAGTGCAGGATCCACCGTCAGGAATACGACAGGAGGAGCACCCGATGAGCAGTTTCCATCTGGCCGAAGACTCTGAGTCCAATCTGCTCGAGCGCCGTTGGTTTGCGGCAGACCGCGCTGCCGCGGAGATTCAATCCGAGTGCGATGCGCTGGCGCGGGCGCTCGATCTGACGCACACGGCTTTGCGCGACGCCCGGGCAAGATTTTCGCATTTGGAAGCGCTGCGCGATGCATTGGGCGATGAACTGGCCGCTATCGAGCAACGCGCGCCGCAACGCCCATCGCAGCCTGTCCGGAGGTCCGCCGCTTAACGGATCGGGACCCGCCGGCTTCAAATTCCTGGCGGACGCCGCGCAAGTGTGCTGCAATTTTGCAATGAAGTGCAGTTACCACCCGCGGTATCAAGTGACCCTGTCCCCGGGTCACCCCTTCCCGATGAGTAAATACCCGTTGCTGAGAGAGCAGCTTCTCGCCGAGGGCGTGGTGACGGCCGGCGACCTGGTCGAGCCCGAACCGCTCGATCGGGAAACGCTCGATCTCGTGCACACTGCCGAGTACTTGAACAAGCTGGAATCGTCAGGATTGTCCGCCGCGGAGCAACGGCGGCTCGGTATGCCTTGGTCAGACTCCTTGTGGCTGCGGTCCCGATTGGCGTCGGGCGGCACTCTCCTCGCGGCGCGCGCGGCACTCGACTCGGGGTTGTCCGGAAACCTGGCGGGAGGCACTCATCATGCCTTCGCCGATCACGGTGAGGGCTTTTGCGTCTTGAATGACGTGGCCCTCGCGGTGGCCAAACTGCGCGTCGAGGGTGCCATCGAGCGGGCGGCCATCATCGACCTCGATGTGCATCAAGGCAACGGCACCGCCGCGATCTTCGAAGGCACCGACGAAGTGTTCACATTCTCCATGCACGGCGAGCGGAATTATCCGGCGGCAAAAATGCGCTCCGATCTCGATGTGGCGCTGAAGGACGGTGTCGGGGATGCCGAATATCTGGATTCACTGCAACGGCATCTGCCTGCCGTGCTCGACAATGCCGAGGCGGACATCGCGTTCTATCTAGCGGGCGTGGACGTTGCTGCGGGCGACCGCTATGGGAAGCTCGCGCTCAGCGAGGCAGGCATCCGGGCCCGTGATTATGCCGTCATCGAAGCCGTGCGCGGACGCGGAATTCCGTTGGTCATCGTGTTGGGTGGCGGCTATGCGGCCACGCGTGCGCGCACCGCCGAGTTGCACGCTCACGCGTTTCGGGAGGCCGTGGGGTACGAGCGCCGGTCGAGGTTTTAGCGCAGCGGCACGCGGCCCTGCCGCTTACGCCGGGACCATCAGCCCTTTGAGCTTGCTGATGGCATTGCTCTCGACCTGCCGCACGCGCTCGGCTGAAATGCCGTATTCGTCGGCGAGCTCATGCAGCGTCGCCTTGTCATCCGTCATCCAGCGGCGTTTCAAGATATTGCGGCTGCGCTCGTCGAGCTTTTCCATCGCCAGTATCAGGCGATCGCTCGAATCCACTTCCCACTCTTCGCGCTCCACCTCGATCGCGGGGTCTGCATTGGTGGCCGGCAGATACATGGCGGGCGAGTAGGCCTCTTCCTCGTCGCTCTCGGGCGTGGGATCGAAGGACATGTCCCGCGCCGATAACCGTTGTTCCATTTCGCGTACGTCGCTGACTTCCACCCCGAGGTCGCGCGCCACGGCCTGCGTTTCCTCTTCTGACAGCCACGCGAGATTCTTCTTCATCTTGCGCAGATTGAAGAACAGTTTTCGCTGCGACTTGGTGGTCGCCACTTTGACCAGGCGCCAGTTCCGGAGCACGTACTCGTGGATCTCGGCGCGGATCCAATGGACGGCAAACGACACCAAGCGGACGCCGACATTGGGGTCGAAGCGCTTCACCGCCTTCATGAGGCCGACGTTGCCTTCCTGCACGAGGTCGCCCATGGGAAGCCCATAGCCCAAGTAGCCGCGGGCGATGTGCACGACGAACCGTAGATGCGAAAGCACCAATTGCCGCGCGGCGTCGAGGTCGGCTTCGTTGCGAAAGCGAGTCGCCAGGGCGACTTCGTCCTCTTTCGCCAGAACCGGGATCTGCGAAACGCGGTCGATATACGAATCCAGGCTCCCTACGGGGCCGGCAAAAATCAATCCAGTCTGTTTAGCGACCAAGGCTGCAGTCATGAGCGAAAACCTCCAATCGAATCTCAATTTCCGGGTGAAATTATAGCACTCCTGACCTTTGAGTGCTAAGGCCAGGAAGAGTTCACGATGCGAATTAAACTATATAAGTCAATAACTTAATCGCATTACCTAGGCTCTATCCCGCGGATGTGTCGAGTCGCGGCCAGCCAGGAACCAAGCCATCCCAGGCCGACAGAAACACCCATGACCGCGACGCCCAAAGCGAATCCAAGACCGTTCAACCGGACCTGACTACCGTACAGCCCGGCGAGCCGCTCCACGGGCTTGGCGAGCGACGCCACGGCTACGGCCACCAGCAGGACGGCCAAGAGGCCCCCGCCGAGCCCGTACCAGACGCCGCTGTACAGGAACGGCCGGCGGGCAAAACCGTCGGTCGCACCCACTAATTTCATGACCTCGATCTCGGCCCTTCGGTTCAATATATCCAGGCGAATGGTGTTGCCGACCACCAGAACCACTCCCGCCCCCAGGAGCGCCCCGGTCAACCAGATGATGCGCCGCAATATGGCCAGCATGGCGGTCAGGCGCTCCACCCACTCCGAGTCGATTTGGACGGTTTGCACGTCGGGCAGCGCGGCGATGGCGTTCTTCAGCATCTCCGTTCCCTTAGGGTTACTGGCCGGCAGGGTGGGCGTAACCACCAAGGTGTCGGGCAGCGGATTGTCGCGCAGCGCATCCAACGCGGTGCCGAATCCGGACGTGCTGCGGAACTGGGCCAGCGCCTCGTCGGCCGCGATGACCCGTACCGCCGCTACGTCCGGTCTCGATCGCAATTGTTTGGCCAGCGCTTGCGCGCGCGTGCCGCCCGCCTTCTTGTCGAGGTAGACGGAAATATCGAACGCCTGGTTCCAATTCGCGGTGGCGGCACGGGAGTTCTGCAGAAAGACATTGAGCAGCAGCGGCAGCGCCAGCGCCACCGCAATCACCGCCATGGTCATCAACGCGGCGACGGGGTGCTGCACGATGCGACCCAACGAACCGACGAACGTCTGGGCATGCCGCGCCAACCAGGCTTGCACGTTCACGCGGCGACGCGCCCGTCGCCCAGAACGATGCGCCGCGCGCCAAATCGATCGATCAGATGGACGTCATGGGTCGCGATCACCACGGTCACTCCCACCTCGTTGAACCGCTTGAACAGGCGCATGATTTCGAGCGCCAAATCGGGATCGAGATTGCCGGTGGGCTCATCGGCAATGAGCAGTTTGGGCTTGCCGACGATCGCCCGCGCGATTCCCACCCGCTGCTGTTCGCCAGCCGACAATTCCAGCGGCCGACTCTTTTCTCTGCCGAGCAGGCCGACCTGATCGAGCGCCGCCCGGACGCGTTTGTCGATCTCGCGCTTCGCAATCCCGGCGATGATGAGCGGCAGGGCGACATTGTCCGCGATGGGGCGATCGAGCAGCAGCTTGTGATCCTGGAAGACCACACCGATCTGACGGCGAAACTGCGGAATGCCGCGCGGCTTGATGCCGGCGGTGTTTTGATTGCCGACGAAAACCTGGCCGCGGGTGGGCCGCTCGATCAGGGCGATCAGCTTCAGAATGCTGCTTTTTCCGGCGCCGGAATGTCCGGTGAGAAAAGCCATCTCGCCGTCGTCGATGGCGAACGACACGCCCGCAAGCGCCTCGCGTCCGTTCGGATAGCGCTTGTGAACTTGATCGAACCGGATCATCCGGGGACTCTGCCTTCCGCACCGACGGCGTCCCCGGCTCGGCCGTCCCCGTCGGATTTCAGAAGCGCCGAGACGAACTCCGAGGCATTGAATACGCCGAAATCCTCGCTCTGTTCGCCGACCCCGACGAAGCGGATCGGGATTTTTAAGCGTTGCGCGATGGCCAGCACCACACCGCCCTTGGCCGTGCCGTCCAACTTGGTGATGACCAACCCGGTGACACCCAAGCCTTTGTTGAACTCCTCGGCCTGCGCCACGGCGTTCTGGCCGATGGTCCCGTCCAGCACCAGCAGCACTTCATGGGGCGCCGCAGGATCCAGCCGCGCAATCACCCGTTTGACCTTCTTGAGTTCGTCCATGAGATGCGTCTGGGTGTGCAAACGGCCGGCCGTATCGGCGATCAGGACATCGATGTTGCGGGCCTTCGCGGCTTGCAGGCCGTCGTAGATCACGGCGGCGGGCTCGGCGCCCGCCTGTTGCGCGATGATGGGGACCTTATTGCGTTCGGCCCACACTTCGAGCTGCTCTCGCGCCGCGGCTCGAAAGGTGTCGCCGGCGGCCAGCATGACGGTGCGGCGTTCCAGAAGGAGTCGGTGCGCCAGCTTGCCGATGGTAGTGGTTTTACCGGCGCCGTTGATGCCAACTACCAGAATGACATAGGGCCTGACGTTGGTATCGATGTTGAGCGGCTGCTCGACGGGCTTGAGGATGTCCAACATGGCCGCGTGAAGGGCCTTGAGCAGCGCATCCACGTCGTCCAGCTCCTTGCGCGCCACGCGCTTACGCAAGTCGCCGAGTATTCGAGCCGCCGCCTCGACGCCGACGTCGGCGGAGATGAGCCGCGCTTCGAGATCGTCCAGAATCTCCGCATCGATCTTGCGGCCCGGCAGGAGTTCCTTGATGTCGGTGGTGAGCCACGCGGGCCCCGTGTTCAATTTGGCGCGCAGGCGCTTGAAAAACCCGCGGACTCCGGGCTTGTCGGCTTCGTTCGTCATGGCAAGATGTTACAGAGTTTGACATCCTCCCCTCCATGAATGAAGGAGAAGGCCCGGGTATCCGTGCCGAATATTTGACGATGCCGCCGAAATTTCCGAAACCGTCCAAACTCCCGCCGAAGGACGGCCGTAATTCCGTGCGCATCATCGGCGGCGGCTGGCGCGGTCGTCGGGTGAATTTCCCCGATCTTCCCGGCTTGCGGCCCACGCCCGATCGAGTTCGCGAGACGCTGTACAACTGGCTGCAGCACGCCATCGTGGGCACCCGCTGTCTGGATCTGTTCGCCGGCTCCGGCGCCTTGGGGCTGGAAGCCTTGTCGCGGGGCGCCGCCGCGGTGGTGTTTGTCGAGCAGGCCCAAGCGGCCGCCCGGGCTCTGGTGGCCGAGCTTGCGCGCCTGGGGGGAACGCCGAGGGCTCGGGTCGTGGAAATGGGCGCTTCGCGCTTTCTGCGGACCGCCGGAGAGGGCCACGGACGTCCCTATGGGGGCCCTTTCGACATCGTATTCATGGATCCGCCCTTCGGCCAGGAAGCTCTCGCCGATTACATCCCCCTGTTGGACGCCGGCGGCTGGCTCAAAACCGGCGGTCTGGTGTACCTCGAAAGCGAGAAGTCGGCGGGGGCGCCGGTCGTGCCGGCGCATTGGGAGCTTCTCAAATCGAAGTCGGCCGGTGAGGTGGGGTATCATCTGGCGCGCGCCAATGCGCGCGCTGCGGATGCACCAACCGGGCCATGAACAAAAGAACAGCGGTTTATCCTGGAACCTTCGATCCAATCACCAACGGTCATCATGACTTGGTGCGGCGGGCGGCGAGCATTTTCGATCGCCTGGTCGTGGCGATCGCCGCCAATCCGAACAAGGCGCCGATGTTCACCCTCGAGCAGCGCGTCGACATGGCGCGCCGCGTGCTCGCGGACGTGCACAACGTGGAGGTGAAGGGATACGTGGGTCTGACGGTGGATTTTGCCCGTCAGAATGGTTTGGCGGTGATCGTGCGCGGTTTGCGCGCAGTGTCGGACTTCGAATTCGAGTTTCAATTGGCTAATATGAGCCGACACCTGACTCCCGAGATCGAGTCGGTCTTCATGACACCGCAGGAACAATACACATTCATCTCTTCCACTTTGGTTCGCGAAATCGCGGTCTTGGGCGGCAACGTCTCCGAGTTTGTTCATCCCATCGTCGAGATCGAGCTGAAGCGGCACCGCAAGCTTTGAGATTTCTCGGCGTCTTCGGTCTGATCCTCGCCCTCACGGCGGGACTGGCCAGGCCTGCGGGCCTTCCGCCCGCGGTTGCGCACAAGGGCGCCATCGCCAGCGCGTATCCGCTCGCCACCGAAGCCGGACAGGAAATACTCGCCAAGGGCGGTAACGCATTCGACGCGGCGGTCGCCGTTTCTGCCGCTTTGGCGGTAGTCGAGCCCTCGAGCTCCGGCTTGGGCGGCGGCGGGTTCTACCTGCTGCATCGGCAAGACGATGGCTTCGAGACCATGTTGGATGCGCGCGAAAAGGCGCCGGGCGCGGCGACGCGCGACATGTACCTGGACAAAGCCGGCAATCCCATCGAAAACGCCTCCATCGCGGGTTCACTGGCTGCCGGAATTCCCGGCGAGCCCGCGGCCTTCGAATACCTGGCGCTCAAGTTCGGCAAACTGCCGCTGAAAGAGAGTTTGCAGCCGGCGATCCGGCTGGCGCGCGGCGGGTTTCCACTGTACGCGCGTCTCCAGGGCGGGCTGCGCTTCAAGCGCGAGACCATGGTGAGTTCGCCGGACGCCGCCAAGGTGTTCTTGACGGCGGACGGCGCCGTGCCCGAATTGGGATTCATCATCAAACAGCCTGACCTGGCCAACACCCTCGAGGCCATCGCAGCCCAGGGCGGCAAGGGTTTTTACACCGGTCGGGTCGCCGAGGATTTGGTGCGCGGCGTACGCGCCACCGGCGGAATATGGACCTTGGCGGACCTCGCCGCGTACAAGGTCATCGAACGCAAGCCGTTGGTGGGCAGCTACCGCGGAGCGCGCATCGTCTCGGCGTCGCCCCCGTCATCGGGCGGAATCGCCGTCGTCGATGCGCTCAATATCCTGTCGGGCTTCGACCTCCACGGCGTCGATTCGGTCACGCGCAAGCACTTGGTGATCGAAGCCATGCGTCGCGCCTACCGCGATCGGGCGCAGTATCTGGGCGACCCGGATTTCGTTTCGATGCCTCTCAAACTGCTCACCAGCTCTGATTACGCGGCGGGCCAGCGCACCAGCATTCGCCCCGACAAGGCCATGCCGAGCGACCTGCTGCCTGGAATTGGATCTCAGCCGGTGGGCATGCAGACCACTCATTTTTCCGTGCTGGACGCGGCCGGAAATCGAGTCGCGGGAACGATCTCGATCAATCTGTTCTTCGGTACGGGCTACATGCCGCCGAAGACCGGTGTGCTGCTGAACAACACCATGGATGATTTCTCGATCAAACCGGGAACGCCGAATGCCTTCGGACTGGTGGGCGACGCCGCCAACGCCATCGCGCCCAACAAGCGCAGCCTCTCCAGCATGGCGCCGAGTTTCATCGAGACGCCGAAGGGCGTGATGATCATCGGCACTCCGGGCGGCAGCTACATCATCAGCATGGTGCTGTTGGGGACGCTCGACTATCTCGACGGCATGAGCGCCGCGGAAGTCGTGAAGGACGGGCGCTATCACCACCAATATCTGCCGGACGTCGTGGACTACGAAAAGGGCGCACTGTCGGCGGACGAGATCGCTCGGCTTCAGGCCATGGGCCACTCGCTCAAGGAAAGCAGCCGGCGGTGGGGCAACATGGAAGTCATCACCTGGGACTATGCCACCGGCAAGGTCGAGGCGGCGTCGGACCCGCGTGGAGAGGGAGAAGGTCTGGTCTATTAGTATTCGGCGCTGCGCGCCTCACCCCTATGGGGCCGCCGCGTGCGCGGCGTTCAACTCGGCCTACGGCCGAGTTAGTCCCTTGCGCTGCGTCACCGCTGGCACACGGCACACCAGTACGTCGACCGCTGTCCCTGCACGAACTGCTTCACCGGCTTCTTGCACACACGGCACGATTGGCCGCCCCTCTCATACACGAACAGTTTCTGCCGGAAGTAGCCGGGTATGCCGTCCGCATTCACGTAGTCCCGCAAGGTCGTACCGCCGATCTCGATGGCTTCGGCGAGAACATCCTTGATGGCCCGGGTCAGCGCGGCAGCCTGTGCGCGGGTAATGCGGCCGGCGGCGCGGCGGGGTGCGATGCGTGCGCGAAACAGAGCCTCGCTGGCGTAAATGTTGCCGACACCCACCACCACGCGCGAATTCATGATGAACTGCTTGATGGCGACGGCGCGCTTGCGGGTTGCACGATGGAGATAGGCGGCGTCGAAGGCGTCGCTCAAGGGTTCGGGCGCGAGCTTCGCGAGCAGCTTGTGCTCGAGCGGATTCGCTTCGGTCCACACAGCGCTGCCGAAGCGGCGCGGATCGTGGAAGCGCAGGACGGCGCCTGAGTCCACCTGTATGTCCCAATGATCGTGGGCAGTGGGCGTGACATCCGCGCCGAGGACGCGGAGGCTTCCGGACATGCCGAGGTGCAGGATGAGCGTACCCTGGTCAAACGCAATCAAAATGTATTTGGCGCGCCGTTCGATGCGGCGGACGATCTGATGCGTGATCGCCGCCTCGAAATTCCGGTCGATGGGCCAGCGCAGTCGCCGATCGCGAACCACTACATGGGTGACGCGTCTGCCGATGAGGGCGGGCGCGATGCCGCGACGGGTGGTCTCTACTTCAGGCAGTTCGGGCATGGCTCAAGCACCGCCCGAAAAAGGTGTCGAGCTTGTTACTTGATCTTCGATTCTTTGTAAGGGACGTGCTTCCGCGCGACCGGATCGAATTTCTTCGTTTCCATCTTGTCGGGATGCAACCGCTTGTTCTTCGTGGTCGTATAGAAATGTCCGGTGCCGGCCGACGAGATCAACTTGATTTTATCGCGCATTCTAGACGCTCCTTAAACTTTGACGCCTTGGGCGCGGAGGTCGGCGACGACCACGTCCACACCGCGTTTTTCGATGGTGCGCAAGCCGCGTGTCGTCACCCGCAGGCTGACGAAGCGCTTCTCGGTCTCCAGCCAAAATCGATGGGTGTGCAAATTGGGCAAAAATCGGCGACGCTTGCGATTGTTCGCATGAGATACCGTATTCCCTGTTTTCGGCCCCTTACCCGTAACCTGGCAGACTCGCGACATGGCGTAAACCTTTGGACTTGAACGAAGAGGACAGCCGCGCTTTATACCAGGGTGCTTCCGCACTGGCAACGAGCGCAAGCCGCAGCGCAGACCGCGAGCTTGCGCCCGTGTGGCGAGGCCTTCCCGGTAAGCTATATCTTTCAATCACTTAACGATCGACCTCGACGGGACCTAAGCGCTTGAACAATCAATCTCAAGATAGCCGGCGGGTGACCGTGGAACCCGACGGTTCTCCGAATTTCCTGGCCGGCGGCGGCGAAATGGGCGCATTGCTGCGCAGCCACAGCTGGGCCGGATCGGTGTTGGGAACACCGGAGCGCTGGCCGCCCAGCTTGAAAGCGACGATCAGGATCATGTTGACGTCCCGCCAACCCATCTGGCTCGGCTGGGGCAGCGAACTCACCTTCTTCTACAACGATGCCTACAAGGCCATCATCGGCGGCAAGCATCCATGGGCCTTGGGACGGCCGACCGCGGAAGTCTGGCGCGAGATTTGGGCCGACATCGGGCCCATGCTCGCGACCGCCATGGGCGGCATCGAGGGTACCTATGTGGAGGAGCAACTCCTCATCATGGAGCGCAACGGCTACCCCGAGGAGACCTACTACACCTTTTCGTACAGCCCGATCAGCGAGGACGATGGGCGACCCGGCGGCATCATTTGCGCCAACACGGACGATACCAAGCGGGTCATCGGGGAACGCCAACTCGCCCTGTTGCGCGACCTGTCCGCCGCGACCGCCCATACGCGTTCGTGGCGCGAGGTGTGCGAGCGTGCCGCGACGGCGCTCCGCAGCAACCCACACGATCTGCCCTTTGCCATGATCTATATGGCCGAGTCCGAGGCGCGCACCTTGTCGCTGGTGGGCTCTGCGGGAATCGCGGCAGGACATCCGGCCGCTCCGGCAACCATCCCATTGGGCAGTGCCGCGCCGTGGCCTTTTGGTGACGTATTGCGCAGCCATGAAATTCGCCTCGTGACACCGTACGACGGTCAGTTTGCAGGGCCTCTTCCCAGCGGCGCCTGGCCTGAACCGGCCTCGCAGGTTGCGTTGCTGCCGATGCTGCCGGGCGGCGATACCGGGAGGCGCGGCGTCCTGGTCGTGGGCCTGAACCGATTTCGCCTCTTCGATGGCAGTTACCGCGATTTCCTGGGTCTGGTGGCGGGGCAGTTGGCGGCGGCGGTGGCCAACGCCGATGCCTACGAACATGAGCGGCGCCGGGCGGAATCCCTGGCGGAAATCGATCGCGTCAAGACCGCGTTCTTCTCCAACGTCAGTCATGAATTCCGGACGCCGCTCACGTTGATGCTGGGGCCGCTCGAGGAATCGCTGGCGGCGGCCGAACAACTGCTGCCGAGGGAACGAGAGCGGGTGAGGGTGGTGCATCGGAACGGAATGCGGCTCTTGAAGCTCGTCAATACGCTGCTCGATTTTTCTCGAATCGAGGCCGGCCGGGCGCGCGCGAACTTCGAGCCGACGGATCTCGCGGCGCTCACCGCGGAACTCGCAAGCAACTTTGGTTCCGCGACGATGAAGGCCGGCCTGACCTTGCAGATCGACTGTCCCGGCCTGCCCGATCCGGTGTACGTCGATCGGGACATGTGGGAGAAGATCGTTCTGAATCTGCTGTCGAATGCGTTCAAGTTCACTTTCGAGGGTGGAATAAAGGTATGGGTGCGGCGAAGCGGCGAGGCCGTGGAATTGGCCGTACAAGACACCGGTACCGGCATCCCGGCGGAAGAGTTGCCACGGCTATTCGAGCGATTCCATCGAGTCGAGGGCGCTCGCGGCAGAAGCTTCGAAGGCAGCGGCATCGGGCTCGCGCTCGTGAAAGAGCTGGTGGACAGTCACGGCGGATCGATTCGCGTCGAGAGTGCGGAAGGCCGCGGCACGACTTTTCATGTCGGTGTGCCGCTGGGGTCGGCACATCTGCCGCGCGGCCAAGTCCGCGGCGAACGCGCCCTGACCTCGACGGCGGTCACCGCGCAGGCGTTTGTGGAAGAGGCGCTGCGCTGGCTGCCGAGCGGCATACCGCCGGCGGAAGATCTCGCCGAGACGCAGATCATCGCCGCGGATTCCTATCGGCCGGCCGCTCACGTGAAAGCCCGGATTCTGCTGGCCGACGACAATGCGGATATGCGCGACTATATTTCGCGGCTC
>Ga0137403_10004254_pt1 | contig 16913 bp, 9 predicted proteins | sample CZOMad2_1_16fung_FD_122057 | JGI IMG/M metagenome (GOLD analysis project Ga0137403, IMG submission 122057) | Vadose zone soil fungal communities from Angelo Coast Range Reserve, California, USA - CZOMad2_1_16fungal (Hybrid Assembly) | ecosystem: Environmental > Terrestrial > Soil > Vadose zone...
AGATACTGCTGTTGCCATAATTACTTTTAAGAGTGGGGCGGTTGCGAATATTCTCGTAAGCAATGCGCAGAAGCCCGGCATTTATGGTAAAGTACATATCCATGGGTCAAATGGAGCATCTATGGGTGTGCAGACCGACGGAGGAGCCATGTTCATTGCCGGCAGATCGAATATACTGGAGCCGCCGGTAAATGATCTTTGGACTATTCCCGGCGAAGAGAATAACCTGCCTTCTTACATAAAAGAAGATACTGAACTGTTTAACTCCATAAATCCAGTAGAATATTTCCTCCGTTTGCAACAACGTGATTTCTTATTGTCGGCGCTGGAAGAACGTGAACCGTTGGTCAATGGCCCCGAAGGGAGAAAAACGGTCGAGATCTATTCAGCGATTTACCGTTCCCGGAAAGAGGGTCTGCCAATAAAATGGCCCTTATAAACCACAAACCAGCAACCAGAAACCACCCCTCGGCGCAACATTCGCAATCAAACGCGACCGCATTGTATAATCATCCGCCCTTGCGAGAACAACCACACAAGGGATCTTCAAAGGTTTTATGAGCAAAAAGGGAATAGGGTGGGCGCGCTCCGGCTTAATCCTTGGTCTGATACTCTCTTTATTTTTGCCGTTCATCGCTATTCGAGCAACCGCTCAAGGCGGATCGATTGAACTGGCGGTTGACGCCGCTAACTTCAATCAAGATGGGCTCCTCGTTTTGTTCGGCGGACTACGCTTGCAAGGCGACATCGGGTTGCCCGTCGCAGCCGGAGACATAAACGGGGATGGGCGCGCCGATGTCATCTTTTGCGGGATGTACGGCAGCACGGGAGGCCGCGATAACAACGGCGTGGTGAATTTCTATTTGAGCGATGGGCGCGACAGTGGCTTCGTCGATGCCGCTCAAAACCCGCCAAACATTTTCAAGCTGGCCGGCCAGCGTCCGGGCGATCTCCTGGGCACGTCGGTTTCGGCTAACGGAGACGTCAACGGCGACGGAATACGCGATGTGGCGATCGGAGCCGGTGGTCAGGACGGACCAAACGGCGGAATCGCAGACAACCGCGGCGCGGCCTATGTGGTTCTTGGCTCGCGGAACTTTAGCCTCAACGCCGATCTCAACACACCGGACGGCAGTCCTCCACCGGGCGTCATCGCGATCTACGGACCCCAGGCTGGCGGGCGAATGGGGATATGGATCGATGAAGGAGATGTCGATGGCGATGGCCTGGCCGACATCATCATCGGATCGGACCAGATCAACTCAGACGCCGGCCAGCACGTCGGCGGCGCGTACATTGTATTCGGCGCTCCGAATCTGCCTTCGGTAATTGATCTCGCATCGCCGCCCGCCGGTGTTCGGACCGCTCGCATAGTTGGCGCCCACCAGGAAGATCACTGGGGAGCCGCGTTGCAAGTCGGCGACATTAACAACGACGGAATCGGCGACGTTATTATCGGCGGCTCAATTGATCGCGACTCGGGCTCTTACGTGACCCCAACGCTTCGAAACGGCCACAACTTCTTTGCGGCGAGTTTCAACGGACAAAGAGAGTTATGCGGCGAAGCCTATGTGATCTACGGGCAGCGGAACTGGCCGGCGACGATTGACCTTCGCAGCCCGCCGCAAAATGCCACTCACGTCATTGGGGCGAATGAACGCGACTTTCTCGGATCGCAGCTTCACAGCGGGGATGTAAACGGAGACGGCCGCACTGATTTGATAATTGGGGCGCTGCTCGCCACCGCTCCTGACGGAAAAGGTCAGACAGGCGCGGTCTACGTCATATACGGCTCGCCGACATTGGCCGGGGCGACTATCGATCTCGCGAGCCCGGCGGCGTCTGGTCAACGGGTCTCGGCGATCTATGGCGAACACGTGCTCGATTGCGCCGGCGATTCCGTTCGCACCTACGACATAAACAAAGACGGTCTCTCGGATTTGTTTATCGGGAGCCCCGAGCGAACCTTCCTGTTGAACGGCGAGGAGCGCGAGGATGCCGGCGTCACCGAACTAATCTACGGGCAGCGCGACTTTCTACCAGCCGTCATCAAGCTGTACGATCCACCGGCAAGTCCGCGCATTTTCCGGCTGGCAGGCGCGCACGGTGAGATTCAAGGCGTCGAGGGTGGTGACGAGTTTTCCTACCGGCTGGCGGGCGCCGACGTCGACGGCGATGGCTATATTGACTATATTGCCAACGCGATGCACGGAGACGGATTCGGCAACGGCGCCCTGAACGCCGGCAACGTTTACATCTTCAGCGGCAAGAAGCTGTCTGCGAAGCTTGGGATGCTTTCACCTCCGCAAACGCCGGTGCCTGTGTTGACGGGGGCGGTACTCTCCATAGGGTTGACTGGCGTGCCGGAGGCGGCAGCCGGCCAGAGCAATCTGAGCGTGAACGTGTTTGGCAACAACTTGCGGGCTGATCTTCAGATCTTCATCAATGACATTCCCGTGATTTCAAGTTTGCCTCCAGATGCGCCCCCCGGTAGTCTGCCGACCTGGGTGTTTCTTGATCAGAATCTTTCGGTGAGGAACAGCGTTGGGCCCCTGGTGGTTCGGGCGCGTAATACGTTGCCAATACCCTCGGACCTTTCTAACTCGGTCACCGCAGGAAGACTGACCGGACCGGAGATCACGAAGATCAAGGTCAAGAAGAAGGCATCCGGTGTCTTGCTGTTGAACATCAGTGGCGCGAACTTTGCGAGTGGCGGAACGGTTGTCGTCATCGCGAACGGGTCTCAACTGGCGGTCCAATCTGCAGCATTCGAGCCGCCTGATTTCGTTCAGGCTAAAATAAGCGCGGCCTCCGCCCCGGCTCCGGGCACGACCTTGCTGGTACACCTGTTGAGTGCTCAGGGGATTCAATCGAATGAAGTAACCACTACTGCGAAGTGACGAGCCGCGTAGCATAATGCGCGATTCGTGAAACGTGACGGGCAGCCACGCTTTTACACTTCAGGGATCCCGGTTCACTTTTTTGCGCCCCATTTTGGTTGACAGCCTGTTGTGGGATGTGTAGGATTGGCGCGTTTTGTTCAGCAGTAGTGTGAGGAGGACTGAAGTTGAAGTTAAGGTTTTGCGCGTTTGAAAGTTTGACCGCAAACGCTCTTTGCTTTAGCTCCGATCATCACTCTGCAATTCACTCTAGATGAAAAGGAGAAGAAAGCATTGAGAGAAACAGGAACTGTTAAGTGGTTCAACGCGACGAAGGGATACGGCTTCATCACCCGCGAAGGTGGTGACGACGTGTTCGTTCACTACTCAGCCATCGAGGCCGACGGATACAAGACGCTCAACGAAGGGCAGCGTGTTGAGTTCACCATCACGCAAGGTCCGAAAGGCCTGGCTGCCAGCAACGTAATCGCGGCTTAGTCCTGTGATATCCCCTGGGCGAGTTCGGTCATGAGCCGAACTCGCCTTTTCTCTTCCCCACCCTTCTTGCTTACCCACCGCCGGCAACTATCGGGAAACGACTCGGAGTTTTCCCTGCCCCGCTTCTGTGCTAGACTCTTCCCACGCCGAAAGCGACGCAATCAATAACAGGGACGACCCAGTTATGGCAGACAAGTCTAAAGAAGAATTCATAGACGCAGGTACCGCGGAGACTGAACAGTACGAAGCAGATGAAGAAGTTCAGCAGGAGTTTGAAGAAGCTCAGCGGCTGGCTTCTGGAGGCGAGCAGCTCAAGCGTGAACTTCGAGAGCACCACTCGCGCACTCCCGCTCTTTCCGGGGGCGACATCGATGCCGATTGGGCTCGCGCGGATATCGGCGACGAAACGGTAGGCGGCTCCGCCCCGACTCCCGACCAGGATGTAGTCGACGAATTGGGGGAAGCAGTTGGCTTGATCTACGAAGACAACGAGCCGCTTCATACAGCTGAAAAATTAGACGAACGCGATCGAAGGCGCTGGGAACTCGATCCGGCTTCGTCTGAAGATTACAATGATCGGGTCAATCGCGAAGGCGAGTGACGTTGAGCCCGCTGCGAGTCAGGACCGCGAGCGACAGCTATCGCGGCTTATCGGTTGGCTCATTGATGTAGTCACTGACTCCCAAGTTTCGGACTCGAAAGCGCTCTGATATACTTCGCGACCGAAATCCAAGACTCAATAAACGCGGAGGCCTAAAATGCGGAAGTTTTTGTCGTTGTCGCTGATCTCTGTTGTAGTGATCGCGTCTACCGCCCTCGGGGACACGATACATCTGAAGAACGGCAGCGTGCTCAAAGGGAAGGTGGCCAGCTTCGCCGACGATCAATTCATAGTCATGTTGGACACCGGTTCGGGCCGCTATCTGAGTAGAGCCATGGTCTACATGGGAGATGTTGCGCGAATCGAGTTTGACTCGGCGGGCGCTTCCGCGGGCGAAACATCCAGCACCGCAACGCAGCCAGCCGAGTCTGCAACGCGCCCGATCAACGATACACCCCGGCGCGAAACAAAGACTCGCGTGCCAGATGCTGGCGAAACACCGGCTCGTAGCACACAGCCGGCCGACCCGCAGCCGCGTGAAACCGGTCCTCCTGAGACTCAGCCCACCCAACCGGTGCGAGAGCCGGAAGCACAACCCGAAAAGCCCACGGTGAGCAGTCCTCCACCGGTGACTTCGGCGGCTACTTCCGAGACATCCGACAGCGAGCGGCTCCCTCGAAAGCAGCTTCTTGCTGTGAAGACAATGACCGTTGATGTAGTTGCGAAAAAGGACTGGACAAGCTCGGGACTGATAGTCAAGCGGGGCGACCACTTGCGCGTCAGTGCCAGCGGCACGATCACGCTGGATCCTGTCAGCGGTCGCTCGTGCGGACCTGAAGGCATCAGCGATCTGCCGGATCCCAAGAAGCTCATGCCCGACCAGCCGACCGGAGCGCTCATTGCCGTCATCTCCTCCGACAATGACGATTTTATATTCCTGGGGCGCTCGGGGGACTTTATCGCGACGCGTGACGGGCTTTTGTTCTTGTCGGTCAACGAAGGGCAACTCTCAGACAATGTTGGAACATTCAAAGCCGTCGTTGAAGTGCTGGCGCCTCGAAAATAGAAGCGCTCTGGTGAGAGGCCCGGCACAACGCGGCGTTGCGATCGGTAGTATAGGCTGCAAGACCGGCCTGATCATCAAGAGATAACTTGCCTATCTACCATCGTGCACCGAGGCGGCAGCCACGCTCTTGCGGCCGCCTGATTTTACACCTATTTTCCTTGACTTGAATCCGCCCTTGAAGTAGCCTTTCCCTTCCCGCGAGGCAGGTATCAAATTCTTTCACAGGTTGGCGACGACAGTAAGGTTTCAAGCGAGCCCCGGTTCGCTCTCGCCAGGCTAAGAGATCAAGATAGGATACACGCGGGGCGCTCGTTTCAGGTTGATTGCCTTTCGCTTGCGACCGCTCGAATAAGATCGGCGAAGTTCATCAAACCGCTTGTTGGGCCGCAAGGACGAAGTGTTTCACATAAGGGGGAGGAGAACGCTGCTTTCAGAAAGACGCCTTACCGCGCAGCCGGCCTCTCTATCAATCGGCGTTACAAAGCCGTGTAACTGACACAGAGACTTTGGGTGTCGCCGCGGCAAGTGCGCGCACCACCCGTGAATCAACGACCACACTTTTTCATTAGGAGAGGCAGGAAATGTCAAAACCAAAACCATTCCATTCACTATGCGCAGTGCTGCTGGTGCTGTGTCTTTGCTCGGCGGCCGTGCCGGCCATGGCGCAGTCGCAAGCAAGCACGGGCCAGATCACAGGTATTGTGACTGACACTCAAGGCGCGGCCATAGCAAGAGCGACCGTTACTGCGAGCAACAAGCAGACGGGCCTGGCACGCTCGTCGACCTCGAATGACGACGGGCTGTACGCCATCTTGCTGCTGCCCCCCGGCTTTTACAACGTATCGGCTGAAGCGTCTGGATTCGCAGCGACCAGCATAAAAGACGTTGAGGTAAGCGTCGGGCGAACCTTCGATCTCAAGATTTCAATGAGCGCGAGCGGTGTCCAGGAAGTAGTGAATGTAACGGCCGGCGCGATTCAGGTTCAAACGACCCGTTCAGAAGCTGACTCCGTGTTGAACCAGAAGGCCATCGAGAATCTCCCAATCAACGGCCGTCGCTTTCAGGACTTCGTCACGCTCACACCGACGGCACAGATCGAACCGTCACGCCAGCAGATTTCGCTGGCCGGACAACGTGGTATCAACTCGAACATCAACGTTGACGGGACCGATTACAACAATCCATTTTTCGGGGGCATCCGAGGCGGTGAACGATCGAACTTCGCGTTTACAATCCCTCAAGAATCGATTAAGGAGTTTCAGGTGGTGGCGTCGGGCTACAGCGCTGAGTTCGGGCGCTCAACCGGGGGCATCGTAAATGCAGTGACCAAGTCCGGAAATAACAACTGGCACGGGTCAGGATTCTTCGTGGATCGCCCTCAGGAGGCATCGAGAAAAAGCAAATTAGTACAATCGGCTGAAGACGATCTGAACTCGAAGTTAGCAGCGGGGATTCCAAAGAGGAACTTTGTCGCTGCGCCGACGCAGAAGCAGTTTGGCGGGTCCATCGGAGGGCCGATCAAGAAAGACAAAGCGTTCTTCTTTTTTGCCTACGAGCAGCAACAATTCAGCAACAACCGGCAGGTTTTCTTCGACCAACTTAGCACCGTCACGCCGGCTGCGGCGACGCAGGAGGCCTTTGATTTCTACACGTCGCTGCAAGGACCGTTCACCCAGACAAATGACGCCAAAGCGCTTACAGGGCGCTTTGATTATGAGATCAACACGAATCATCGATTCAACGTTCGGTACGGATGGAACAAGGCAGTAGCGTTGAACTCCACCTCGGTTGGTAACCAGTTGTTCCCAACGATCAGCAACGCGCTGTCCAACAACGGAACTGAAAAGGACGGGTCTCACTCGGTGGTGGGGCAATTCACCAGCTTCTTCAGCAGCACGGTTGTTAATGAATTTCGCGGTCAGTGGGTTCGAGAGGAAAGACCGCGTCCCGCCAACGCTATCGAACCGAACGTGTCAGACGTAGTCGGCACCTACGGAACCGTGAACTTTCTGGGCCAAAACATTGAGTTTGACCGCCGCATCCAGGCTGCGGACAGCTTGACCTGGTCAAAGAACAACCACACGTTCAAGTTTGGAGGCGAGTACAATCACGTCTTCATCAGCCAGCTATTCGGCTTTAACCAGACGGGGTCGTTCAGCATTGCCGGCAGCAACGTCAACACTGTTCTGGATACCTTGACGGTCGGGGGCACAATCGCGAACCGATTTGACGCGTCATCGGTGACATTCCTGCGGCAACTCGGCAATCTGATGGCTTCGTATGCAACTGACGAGCTAGCCATCTTCGGTCAGGACTCGTGGCGCATTCGGCCGAATTTGACGATTAATTACGGACTTCGTTGGGAGGGACAGTACAATCCTAGCCCCGAAGCGAACAACACAACTTTGCTCAACAAGGTCAAGAACTTCCGCTTCCCATCTGGTCATGTCGCAGATCCGACCAAGATTGCCGACAACGCCAAGCAGTTCGGACCACGACTAGGGTTCGCCTGGGATCCGTGGAGCGATGGCAAGACGGTCGTGCGCGCATACGCCGGCATCTACTTCGCCCGCACGCCGTTGATATTGTTTGCCGCTGCGGTCAACAATTGGCGCAACCCGCCAGGTGACCTTTCGGTGCAACTGCCCTTTACGGTGCCCGCAAGCAACCCGAATAAGACGGTCTACCAGCAATTGAAGTTGATCGGAATAGACCTGAACACCTTTTCGCTTGGTAAGCTTCCAGACATTACTCCCGAGAAGGCTTTAGCAGTCGCTGCCGCGCTTGGCCTGACTGTTGATCCGTTCATCGGTGCTCAACCGATCTTCAACGCGGCCGATTACAAAAACCCCAAGGCCTACCAGGGCGGATTTGGTATAGAGCGCCAGGTAAGCCCGAGCCTCTCCTTAGGCGCGGACTTCACGTACGTTCACACCGTCAATTTGCAGCGCAACCGTGACTTGAACGTTCCGATTCCTGTCTTGCGCCCGACTTCGGTCGATCCGGCTCAGAGACCGTTCTACGGATTGCGAAACCCGGGCTCAAACGCTATTTGCGCTGCCACGCCGGGAGCTTGTGTTCGTCCAATCTCGAGCCTGGGCCAAATCCAGGTTCGCGAATCGACGGCCAGGTCGCTGTACCGCGCTCTTACACTCCGCGCGAAGTTTCAGAAGAAGTGGGGCCAGTTCAACACGTTCTATACGTTGTCGAAGAACATCTCCGATGACGACAACGAGCGGTCGGCTGGCGGTTTTTCTTACGAGGACTTCTATAGGGCGGGGCCGGAATATGCGGACTCGAATATCGATCGCAGACATCAGTTCGTGGCAAGTCCGGTCTTCTTCCTGCCGCATGGGTTCGACCTCTCGAGCGCCATCAGGATGTTCTCGGGCGTGCCACTTGACGCGGGATCAGGGATCACCGATGCAAATGAAGACCGCGGAGGCCCGGATCGTCCGTACTTCGCACCAGGCGTGCCGTTCTCCCGAAATGCATTTCGCAACCGGGCCTTCTATGGATTCGATGTCCACGGTTCGAAGCACTTCGACTTTGCCGAAACGAAACGGCTGGTCTTCACCGTGGACATATTCAACGTTCTGAACCTGCAGAACATTCAACTCAGCGGCACCGCAGTGACGAACTACTGCGCACCCGTAGCTCCGGCAACGACCATTGCCGCTAATTGTGGGTTCCTCGGGCCGACAAACCCGAACTTCCGTCAGATAAAAGACCAGAACATAGCTTCGGCCCGGCTCGGCAACCTCCTGCTTAACAACAATCCTGGTCCGCCGTTCCAGATGCAGTTTGGAGCACGCTTCCAGTTCTAGCGTTCAGGTCATCTGATCAAACCATCGGCGGTGGCGAGTCGCAACTCGCCACCGCTTTTCTTTCGGCCAACCGCGAGCGATTGCGATCTTCCTAACACCGCTTTGGCCCGTTCGACTTATCATCTTTGCATCTTCTCTGCAAACCAATCGTACCCGGGCGTTCTAGGATCGACAGAAAGCTTGGAACATTGAACCGGTCTTGGTGTCTAACCAACCGGTATCAGCCGATCACCAAGCGCTGTGCGTCCCGTGCAAGGCAACAAACAAAGAAATGTGGCTGTCTCGAGCTTTGTTCTGAGCGCCGATCAGAACTCAATATGCAAAACCAACAGCATCGGTCGCTTAGCTTTACTGAAGTGCTGGCTTGCTCGACCCTATGCCCGTTGGGTCTGGTCCGCGCTTCACACCAGGAACCAGGAGCGCGACAGCCTGGAGGCGCCATGCAACGTAGAATCATCCTGTCCGTCACTCTCCTCACAATGCTCTGTGTAGCGGGCTACATCACGCTTGCCCGGGTTTCGACGAATCGAGGCTTGGGCTTCGCAGCCGCAGCTTCAACCTCGCACACCCAGGGCGCGCTTCAAGTCGTCGATCCCGAAAAGGGGGTCGTCGCGTTGTGCCCGCTCAAGCACACCGATGTTAAAGCTGAGATCAGCGGATTCATCTCGCGGGTAGTCGTGACTCAGGAGTTTGAGAATACCTTTAAAGAAAAGATCGAAGCCGTATACACCTTCCCTTTGCCTCAAAATGCCGCCGTCGATGATATGACGATGCGCGTTGGCGACCGCACCGTGCACGGACGAATCAAACGCCGCGAAGAAGCTCGCGCTGTGTATGAAGCCGCTCGCGCCGCGGGCAATGTCGCCAGCCTCCTCGATCAAGAGCGGCCGAACATCTTCACTCAATCGGTCGCGAACATCATGCCCGGCGAGAAAGTGAACGTCACGATCAGCTACGTCGAAACTCTGAGGTACGAAGATGGCTCTTACGAGTTTGTCTTCCCGATGGTCGTTGGTCCTCGTTACATTCCCGGCGCACCCATTGGTAAGCAAGGCGGGGGCTGGGCTCCGGATACGGATCGGGTGCCCGATGCTTCGCGTATCACGCCGCCCGTTGCCCGGGAAGGTACGCGAGCCGGCCACGACATCTCAATCGAAGTCGCGCTTGATGCGGGCGTGCCAATCGACGGTTTGAAATCGACGCTGCACGACGTCGAAGTCGACCGACCCTCGGCTCACAGCGCGGTCGTGGAGCTCAAGGACAAAGTTGTAATTCCAAACAAGGATTTCATTCTCAAGTACGATGTTGCCGGGCAGCGCATCGAAGATGCGGTGCTAACTCATCGTTCCGGGCGCGCCGATCCGGGCGATGGATTCTTCACCATGATCCTGCAACCTCCCGAGCGAGTGACTGCGCAAGACGTGATGCCCAAGGAGCTCGTCTTTGTGCTCGACACGTCAGGCTCGATGATGGGCTTCCCAATCGACAAGGCAAAAGAAACAATGAAGCTCGCACTCGATGGGCTTTACCCGCAAGACACCTTCAACTTGATCACATTCTCTGGCGACACCAGCATCCTGTTCCCAGAGCCGGTTCCCGCGACAAGTGGGAACCTGGCGAAGGCTCAAGCATTCCTGGCATCGCGCTCAGGCGGCGGCGGGACCGAGATGATGAAGGCCATTCGCGCCGCGCTCGATCCTTCCGACGCACAGGATCACGTTCGCATCGTGTGCTTTATGACTGACGGCTACGTCGGCAACGATATGGAGATCATCTCCGAAGTCCAGAAGCATCCGAACGCGCGCGTTTTCGCGTTTGGGATCGGCGGCTCGGTCAATCGCTTCCTGCTCGACAAGATGGCTGAGCACGGTCGCGGCGAGGTCGAATACGTTACGCTCAGTGACGACGGCTCGGCGGCGGCGAAGCGGTTTCACGAACGAGTCCGCAATCCGCTGCTAACGGACATTTCGATTGACTGGTCAGGGCTGCCAGTGACCGACATTTTTCCGAAACGCCTCCCCGATCTCTTCAGCGCGAAACCGGTCATCGTAAGCGGACGCTACACCTCAGGCGCGCGAGGCGTAATCAAACTAAGAGGCAAAGTCTCAGGCCGCGACTTCGTGCGCGACATCCCGATCGAGCTTCCGGAAAACGAATCGCGCCACGACGTGCTTGCAACGCTGTGGGCCCGCACACGCATTGACGACTTGATGAGCCAGGACTACAACGGCATTCAAAACGGCAGCCCACGCGATGATATTCGCGAGTCGATCACGCAGCTTAGCCTGAACTTTCGATTGATGTCGCAGTTCACGTCGTTCGTGGCGGTGGAAGAAGTGACCGTGACCGACGGAGGCGAACCGCGAAAGATCGAAGTGCCTGTGGAGATGCCGGAGGGTGTAAGTCAGGAGGGTGTCTTCGGTAAGGGCGATCAGCCGTTTGAGAAGTTGCAACTCCTGGCGGATTTGCAGCGTGCTCCGCTCGCGAGGAAAGGGCCGGCAAGCGGGCGTGGCGGCGGAGGCGACCGAACGACCGGCGTTGCAACCAGCAAAGGTGAGTTGCCAAAGGTATCGCTGAAAGCGGGGACACCTCCGGCCTCACCGCAACCAAAGGCCAGAGCAGGGAAGGACCCGAGTAAGAGCAGTGCGGGGGGCATCGGTCGCGGCAGCAACGGCGGGATGGGCGGTGGCGACGGCCGCGGCGTTGGCTCCGGCACAAGCTCCAACATGGGCGGCGGCGGAGTTCCATCGCCGCCATCACCAGAAGAACAAAAACGCCGGGAGATTCTCTCAAAGGTGAATCCATCTATCGCTGCTGTGATCGACCGGTTGAAGAACAAAACCGAACAGCCAACACCCAACGAAGCCAAGTTCGTACGCAACGGCAAAGCTGAGATTCAGATCTGGCTCACGGACAAATCTCCGGAGACGATCGCTCAGCTCAAGCAACTTGGCTTCGAAGTGTTGCTGGAGCCTAAGAGCGCGACGATGATTGTCGGGCGGTTACCTATCGAGAAATTAGCCGCTCTGGTTGAACTCAAATCGGTCCGTTACGTTGCGCCGATGACGGCCCGGTGAAATCGCGCGCAATCCCACTTCGTGTATTCTATCGAGAGAAAGGCAAGCTCGAGCGAGCTTGCCTTTCTTTTCGTCGATCACAGATAATCGCACTTTGAAACCCTGGGATTTGTGAGACGGGGAGAAGAGGATGACTGGCGAAGAAATGGAACGAGCGATTGAGTTTCTAATCAATCATCATTCAAAGGTTAGCTCAGACATCGAGGGCTTGAAAGAGGCTCAGATGGAGACCGCCGCAAACATCGCCGCTCTGGCCAAACAGGCAGAGACCGATCGTAACGAGATGCGGGAAACATTTCACATTATAACTGAGGAAATGCGAGAGGGCTTCAACAAGGTGACCGAGGAAATGCGAGAGGGCTTTAACAAGCTCATCCTCTCGAATGAAATTACACGCGATCTCTCGAATCAGGTCGCTCGCCTTGCGATTGAAACCAGCCGACGCGTGACGGTTCTCGAAGACAAATCAAAATAACCTTGAGGCGAACGACAAAGAAACCGCAATGGCCGACAACGTCAGAGTCCGGTTTGCTCCCTCACCAACCGGTTATCTGCACCTGGGTGGCGCTCGCACCGCGCTGTTCAACTGGCTCTTCGCTCGCAAGCACCGCGGTGTGTTCATACTCCGCATCGAAGACACAGACATTCAACGTTCTTCCGAAGAGATGGTCCAGGGGATTCTCGACGGAATGCACTGGCTCGGTCTCGACCCCGACGAAGGTCCTTTCTTTCAATCTTCTTTTCTCGAGCAGCATCGGGCAGCGGCTCGCAGACTGGTCGAAGACGGCAAGGCATATTACGACTTCACACCTAAAGAACAAGGCGACGACCGCACCGTCAGAGCCAGAATAGTTGACCGCGGACGAGCCCAGGCCGGAACGGTCAGGGAGCCAAACCCGTTTCGCGATCTGCCTCTTGAAGAAGCGCTTCGGCGCGTAGACTCGGGCGAGCCGGCGGCGATCAGGCTGAGGATTCCCGTGCAAGGCGTCTCTCGATTCGACGACCTCGTGTACGGTCCGCAAGAACGCGACCACTCAGACATCGAAGACCTCGTGTTGATTCGCTCGGACGGGCATCCGCTTTACAACCTGTCGGTGGTGGTTGACGACATTCAGATGCGCATCACTCACGTCATTCGCGGCCAGGACCACTTGACCAACACGCACAAGCAGGTGCTCATCTATGAAGCGCTGGGCGTTCCAGTGCCGCAGTTCGCGCACCTGCCGCTGATAATGGCGCCCGGGAGAGAGAAGCTGTCCAAGCGCAAGCACGGCGAAGTCGTCTCGGTGACGACCTATCGCGATCAGGGCTTCGTACCCGATGCGCTTATAAATTATCTGGCGCTGCTAGGCTGGTCGCCGGGATCGGATCAGGAAGTGATGTCGCGCGAGGAACTGATCGAAAAGTTCTCTCTCGAAGCCGTTAACAAATCGTCGGCGATCTTCAACTTTAGCGAGAAGGAGGCGCGTGACTGGACGGACCCGAAAGCGCTGTGGATGAATGGTGAGTATCTCCGCGCAATGGCGCTGGACGAGCTGGTTCCGATTGTCGGTGAACAGTTGAGGAGGTTCAACCTCTGGCGTGACGAGTACGACTCAAATGAACGCGACTGGTTAGCCCGAACCATCGACCTTCTAAGGGCGCGTTATCGGACCGCTCGGGATTTCGCGACACTGGGGCGGCCTTATTTCTCTGACGAATTTGAATACGACTCTGAAGCGGCGAAGAAAAACCTCAAGGATGAACGACTGAAGGAGTTGTTGCCTGGCCTGGCTGACCGATTAGCGTCGGTCGATGATTTCACGCACCACACAACGGAATCGACTCTGAGAGCCTATGCTGAGGAGCAGGCCGTTAAGGCAGGGCTGTTGATCAATGCCGCGCGTACTGCGCTAACAGGCCAAGCGGTCGGACCTGGTATGTTCGACATTATGGTCACGCTTGGACGCCGGCGCACAGCCGAACGGCTGCGCCGCGCGGCTGCTGTGCTCCCCTGACGGGATTCACACCGGTCTAGGGTTAGGGGTTTACACAACCCTATCCCGATGCCTTTCATCACTCACCCGGATGGGTTACGCACTGGTAAAAGAGCTCTATTTCGCATTTAGAACCACTAGTAGCGAGGGATCAGTTGGTGGTGGAGGTTGAACGCCAAAACAAAAGAGCTAGTTGACGCCGCAATGGTTCAACTCTATCCTGTCATCGGTCCAACCTCGGTTTAGCTAAACGGCCTGCAAACAATGCAATCTGGAAACATTATCATCAGTGGAATCGAACCCGTTGACGAGTTGCTGGGCGGACTCGAACGCGGCCAGCTTTATCTGGTCCACGGTGACGCATCCGGCAAGTCCCTTTTTGGGATCAAGTTTCTAATAGAGGGACTCAAGCAGGGCAAGAGCGGAGCGCTGGTGATTCGCTACTCGCCCGAAGATGCGGTGCGACGCTTCGCGCGGCTCGGCTATGACTGTCTGGAAGATGTTTACAGCGGCCGGCTGGTGATACTGGAATATTCCGACGACATTATTCAAAAGATCGGAAAGCTTCGCGAGCTCACACCGGTGCTGCGCGAGCTTGAGTGGCTGCTCGGCGAAACGCGGCCTGAGCGCCTGGTCTTCGATCCAGTCGCAAGCGTTCTGGCGGGCGCGGAAGGCAACCTCGAAACACGCGCACGCGAATTCGCCGAATGGGCGCGCTCATTCGGCGCGACCGTTGTGCTGATCGCCAACGAGTCCAATCACGAAATAATCAAGACCTTTGAGCCTTTGGTTGCCGAGTCGTTTCGGTTTGACGTCAGAGAGGTCGGCGAGCGCGCAGATCATCGTTTCATCGCGTTCGAGAAATCATCCGCTATTCCAGATCAGGCAATCGAGGTTGACCCGGCGCGCGGCGTCTTCTTGTTAGGGCGTGCGTACGCGCCGGAAGGCGCAGGGAAACGTCAACCCACGCCGCCGCCTCCTCCGTCCATCGCCGAACTCGAATCGATCAGGGAGGAGCTGCGGGCCGTGAGCGACCGAACCCGCAAAGAGGAATCTGAGGCGATCGACGAGATCGATCTGATAAGCGAAGCCTCGATCCCTGGTGATCGGACCCTGACTCCGTCTGATACGGCACAGCTGGTCGCTGACCGACAGCCGCGCGATACTCTTCAGAACCGTAAGCTCACAGGGGTTGAAGAGAAGGAAATCCAGGCCCCTCGAGCAAGCGTGACGTCGCGCGAATCGGACTCAACATCGAATGACGAGCTGGAGATTCAGGCCGAGGAGCCATTAGCCTCTTCCACACCGGCCGAAACCCTCTTCGAGGGACAACTAGACGAGTTGTCTTATTTGCTCGATGATCTGTCGGGCTCGGCATCTCCGCTCGAACTTGATTTGCCGGAGCTGGAATCTCTCTACCCCAAGCCGGCCAACGCGGACCTCGATCGGCCAGGCAGCACGCCGGGACGCGGGGAACAGCTTGCAAGTGGATTCCTCGAAGCGCAGTCGTCTGTTTTTCAAGATGTCCGCGGAACGGCTTCCGGCAGCCGAGAGACCGATCCGCCGAAGCCACGCCCTCAGAGCCCCGGCAGAGCTTCCGACTTCAAAATTGATTCAGCGATGGCTGCTCGAGCGGTGGAGCTGTTTCTCTATCCACCGGGAGCAGAAGGAGAATTCTCTTTCTCGCCGAGCCAGAGCACGCGGCCCCGCGCGGTTCGCGAAGCATCACACACGAAACCGGTCGGCGAGCCCGACGTCCGAGCCAGGGATTTCAACGTTCTTATCATCGAAGACGACGCCGAGATCTGCGACCTTTTAACGCAGACGCTCGGCGACTACACGCTTGAAGTCGTGGATGACGGTGTGAGCGGCCTCGCGAAATTGATATCGCTCAAGCCCGATCTGGTTGTTCTGGACTTCGATCTTCCGGTTATCGACGGCTTCAAGGTTCTGACACTGATCCGCTCGGTCCTCAACGTGCCTATCATAATTGTGTCGGGTTCGCGCATGCGCGCAATCGATCGCGTGATGGCATCGGAGCTTGGCGCGGATTACTACCTGACAAAGCCGTTCAGCACACGAGAGCTGAAGCATAAAGCGCGGCAATTGATAGCACGCTATCGCGGTCTCAGCTCCTGGATAACAAACCCATCGAGCGCTTCGAGCGCCGCGCCTACTGCTCGCAAAGCCGAGCCGACTGCTTCGAGTACCGCGTCCGAGCACGAGTTGTTGATACCAAATAAGGAGTTCGCCGCCGAGGTTGAAAAGAGAATCAAAGCCGCAGTGGACAACGGTTCTCCATTCTCGATCGTGGGATGCCGTCTGGCACAGATGACCGCAGACGGCGGAAGGCTGGCGCTGAGGTTATTTGAAATAGTGCGCGGACTGGCCCGTGATGCGGACCTCACCTCTACGAATCCGCGCAATGACCTGGTGATATTGCTCGCCGATGCCGGCGCGTCCGGCGCGCGAGCGTTTGCAGGCCGATTGCGCGCGCGCGTGATTGACGAATTGGACCAGGAGCCGGCGCTCTGGATTCGAAGTTTTCCCGACGAACAATCCACCGAAGCCGCTTCACCGCCTGACAAGGGGCCACGCGGCGGGACCCTCAACCGCCGTTCTGGTGATCAAGCAACCCAACCGCAGGGTCAAGCCAGGCCGGCATCGTCGCGGACAGATAAGACCTCCAAGAAGGCCGATCCCCGCGACTCATACATAGACTTCCTCGAGCATTTATGAAGGTGTTTGGTCAGTAGTCATTGGTTAGCAGCGGCGGCTCGCCCGCAACTCTCTCACAAACGGCCGGTGCTGTTTTCGCCGGTTATGGCCTTTAGCTGAATCTTGATCCGGCCAAGGCTGGTCTGCACGTCACCCGGGACATTCTCGCCTTGATCGATCGATGCCAGCCTCTTCATAAGCCCCGAGAACTCTTGCCGGAGCTTCTCCAGCCGCACGTACAGGGTGTACAGATACCGCCGGGCGGATTCGA
>Ga0137403_10004255_pt1 | contig 16911 bp, 14 predicted proteins | sample CZOMad2_1_16fung_FD_122057 | JGI IMG/M metagenome (GOLD analysis project Ga0137403, IMG submission 122057) | Vadose zone soil fungal communities from Angelo Coast Range Reserve, California, USA - CZOMad2_1_16fungal (Hybrid Assembly) | ecosystem: Environmental > Terrestrial > Soil > Vadose zone...
CTCCTCGAGTCGATCTACCTGGAGTGCTTGTGCCACGAGCTTCGGATGCGGAACATCGTTTTCGACCGGGAAGTACCGCTTCCCCTGCGCTACAAAGGGCTCGTCCTGGACCACAACTATCGCCTCGACTTGCTCGTTGGTGGGTGCATCGTGGTCGAGCTCAAGTCGGTCGAAAAGCTTCTCCCAATACACGAGGCCCAGCTGCTCACCTACCTGAAGATCAAGCGGCTCCCACTCGGCCTGCTGCTCAACTTCAACGTCCCCACCCTCCGATCGGGAATCGTTCGCATTGCCAACTAGTCGTTTCTATCTGTGCCTCCGTGCCTCTGTGGTTCAAACAAAAAACGGGCCCCGGAAACCGGGGCCCGCCATGACCTCGAAAACTCGGCCGGTCAGCCCTGCGCGGGCACCTCGACCGCCGGCTCTTCGTTCGGCCAGCTCACCGCGGCGAGGACGATTCGGTGGTGGATCGGATCCACCTCCAGCACGCGGAGATCCACCGGCTGGCCCTCTTTCACCGCGTCGGCTGGGTTCTCGATGTCGGGCACGCCGAGCTGCGACATCGGCACGAACCCCTCGATGTCGTTCCCCACGTCCACCACCACCCCTTTGTCCATCAGGCGGAGCACCGTGCCCCGGAGCTCCATGTTGATCGGATAGATCTCGCCGATCCGGAGCCAGGGATCCTCCTGCGCCTGCTTGAGGCCCAGCGAGATCCGCTTGTTCTCCGCGTCGATATTGAGAATGACGACGTCCACTGCGTCGCCCTTCTTCACCACTTCCGACGGATGCTGCACCCGCTTGGTCCAGCTCATGTCGGAGATGTGGATCAGGCCGTCGATGCCCGGCTCGATCTCGACGAAGGCCCCGAAGCTGGTCAGGTTCCGGACCTTCCCGCTGATCCGGGTGCCCACCGGGTACTTGAGCGGCAGCACCATCCACGGATCCTGCTCGGTTTGCTTCATGCCGAGCGAGATTTTTTCCTCCGCCTCGTCCACCTTCAGCACTACGGCCTCTATAGTCTCGCCGATGGAGACGATCTTGGACGGGTGGCGCACGTTGCGGGTCCAGCTCATCTCGGAGATGTGCACCAGGCCTTCGATGCCCGGCTCGATCTCGACGAACGCCCCGTAGTTGGTGATCGAGACGACCTTGCCCTGCACCCGGGTACCGACCGGAAACTTCGCCGCGACGTCCTTCCACGGGTAGGTCTGCAGCTGCTTCATCCCGAGGCTGATGCGCTCCCGCTGCCAATCGATGTCGAGGATCTTCACCTCTACCTCGGCCCCGATCTGCACCATCTCGGTTGGATGCGACACCCGCCCGTAGGACATGTCGGTGATGTGGAGCAGGCCGTCTACGCCGCCCAGGTCGATGAACGCGCCGAAGTCGGTGATGTTCTTGACCACGCCCTTTCGGACCTGGCCGACCGCGAGCTCCTTCATGAGATGCTCGCGCTTGTGGGCCCGCTCGTTCTCCAGAATCACCCGGCGGCTCACTACGATGTTCCGCCGCCGCTTGTTCAGCTTGATGATCTTGAACTCGTAGGTGTGCCCCAGCAGCTCGTCGATGTTGGGCACCCGGCGGAGCGCGATCTGGCTGCCCGGGAGGAATGCGTCCACCCCCATCAGGTTCACCACCACGCCGCCTTTGATCTTCTTGACCAGGGTCCCTTCGACCGGCTGGTCGGTCTCGTACGCCACACGGATCTTCTCCCAGACCCGCATGAAGTCGGCCTTCTTCTTCGAGAGGACGACCGCGCCTTCCTGATCCTCCAGGTGCTCGAGGAAGACTTCGACCTCTTCGCCTTCCTTGGGTGGGTCTTTGAACTCGTCGAGCGGGACCGATCCCTCGGACTTGAAGCCGACATCCAGAATCACAGCGTTCTCGGTGACCCGGAGAACCTTCGACTTGACGATCTCGCCCTCGACGATCTGCGCCATCGTGCCCTCGTACATCGAGAGCATCTGCTCGTAGTCCTCTTCCGAGTAATCCTCATCGTAGAGGTCGGGGCGCACCCGAAGGCCGGTGGGCGAAGCGATTTGGGCTGGAGTGGTACTGGCGGTGTCGAGCGTGGGCACAGCTGGCATTCCTTTTCCGACCGCGCCGGGACGGCCGCGGGCTGGAGTTGGGGAAGAAGCCGCGCCTACCCGGCGCGGCGGAAGCCGCTAACTCTAGCGGCCAAGCCGGTTTCGCGCAAGACCGACGATGCGGGCAACCTGTTCTCCGAAGCCGAGATCCGTGGTGTCGAGATCGACCGCGTCGTCCGGCCGTCGCAGGGGGGCCACCGCCCGGCTCGAGTCGGCCTGATCCCGAGCCGCAAGCAGGGTCGCTTCCTCGGCCACCGTCCCCGGATCGGTGGGACTGCCGCGCTGGACCAGGCGGCGCCCCGCCCGAGCCTCGGCCGAGGCCGTGAGAAAGATCTTGAGGTCCGCATCGGGAAAGACCACCGTGCCGATGTCGCGCCCGTCGACCACCACGTCCATCCCGGCCCGTACCATCGCGCGGAGATGGGTGTTGACCCATTCGCGGACCACGGGCAGGGCCGACACGGCCGACACGTGCGCGGTGACTTGGGGGCCCCGTATGGCGTCGTCTACCGGCTCACCCTGGAGATAGGCGCTGAACCCGTGGCCGTCCGGGAGCAGCCGCAGGCCCCAATCTTCCGCGGTGCGAAGGATGGTCTCGGGATCCACTGCGGCCAGCGGGTTGCTGCCCGGCCGCTCCCGCGCCGCAGCTTCCCGCAACGCCACGAGCGTTACCCCGCGATACAATGCGCCCGAATCCAGATGCGCGAATCCCAGCGCCTCGGCAACCGCGCGGGCGGTCGTCGACTTCCCCGCCGCCGAAGGCCCGTCGATCGCGATGACGGTCCCGCTCACCGGCGCGCCTTCCGGATCGACCGGAGCGTGGCGGGAAAGTCGGGAAAGCTCACGGCAGCACACGCCATGTCGTCCACCGCGACTCGGGCGCCCGGCAAGGTTCCGAGCACCGCGAACGCCATCGCGAGTCGGTGGTCGCCCGCGGTCCGAACCCGGCCGCGGGGCGGGCCGTCGGCTCCCGCGACGTGGAGATCGTCGCCCACCACTTCTGCCTGCACCCCCACGGCGCGGAGATTCTGGGCCACGAGGCCGAGGCGGTCGCTTTCCTTTACCCGGAGCTCGCCGACCTCGCGGAACACGGTCGTCCCCCGGGCCCGGGACGCCAGCACGGCGAGCAGGGGAATCTCGTCGATGAGCCCCGGGATCTCGCCCGCGGACACCTCGGTACTACTCAGGGACGTCGGGGTGACGACCAGATCGCCCACCGGCTCGTCGAACCGGGTTTCCTGATTCTCCATCCGAACCCGAGCTCCCATCCGCCGCAGCACGTCGAGGAATCCGATCCGGGTCGGATTGAGCCCGACTTCCGCGATCCGGAGCTCGCCCGATTCCGCCAGTACCGCGGCGCCCACCAGGAAGGCCGCCGAGGACGGGTCTCCAGGAACCTGCATGGCAAACGGCTCGAGGCGTCCGGTGGGGGCGAACTCGATCCACCCGTCGCACTCCTCCACCCGATAGCCGAACGCACGGAGCAGCCGCTCGGTGTGGTCGCGCGAGCGCCCGTGGGGCTCGCGCAGCGCCACCTCGACCCGACCAGCGAGCCCAGCCAGGAGGATCGCGCTCTTGATCTGGGCGCTCGAGACCGGTAGCTCATAGCGGAGCGTCACGAGCCGTGCCCCGCGCACCTCGAGGGGAAGGCCGTCGCCGCCGGCCCGCTCGGAAAAGCGGGCTCCCATACGACCCAGGGGTTGGGTGACCCGCCGCATCGGCCGGCGTCGCAGGGAGGCGTCCCCGGTGAGGATGGCGCTAAAGGGGTGCGCCGCCAAGAGACCGAGCAGCAGCCGAGTGGTGGTGCCCGAGTTGCCGCAGTTGAGCCGCTCGGGCGGGCGGCGGAAGCGGTCCCGGCCCTGGATCGTGACGACCAAACCGGGCCGCAGCGGGCTCACCCCCGTCCCCAGCTGACGCAGCACCCGGGCGGTCGAACGTGCGTCGAGCGAGGTTAGAGCACCGCCCACATGACTGGTGCCGCGGGCGAGAGAGGCAAACAGAAGCGCCCGGTGGGTGAGGCTCTTGTCACCGGGGACGCGGACCGCGCCGCCGACGATCACGCCCCCAGCTCCCGGCGAAAGGCAGCCGCCCGATCCAGATAAGCACGAAGGCCCGTTTCGTCACCCGCTGCGATGAGAGACCGCAGCTCGGCCAGGGCCGTGCCGGCCCCGTCCAGCGCCGCGAGCACCGGCTCCCGGTTTTCCCGAAAGATGTCGAGCCAGAGCTCGGGGTTGCTTGCCGCCAGGCGGGTGGTGTCGCGAGCGCCGGACCCGTACGACTCCGGCCTCAGGGCGAGCCGGGCCAGGGCGTTACCGAGCGCGTAGGCGATCGCTTGAGGCAGGTGGCTGGTCCAGGCAAGCTGGCGGTCATGCACCGCGGCATCGATCAGCGTGGGAGACGCCTGCATGGTGTGTTCCCAGAACTCCATGACCGCACCGGCGGCAGCCTGACCGGTCGCTCCCGTCGCGCAGACGTATACCACGCAGCCCGGCAGCAGGTCGGGTCTGGCGTACGCGAAGCCCGACCCGTGGGTGCCCGCGAGCGGGTGGGCGCCGGCAAACCGCTCCGCCAGGCCTGCCGTGACAGCCCGCTCCAGCACGGGGGTCTTCACACTTGCCACGTCGGTCAGGATTGCCCCCGGCTCAAGGATGGGAGCCAGGTGGCCGATAAGATCCAACATGATATGGGGTGGAGTAGCCAGGACGACCAGGTCGGCGCCCCGCACGGCGGAAGCAGGGGAATCGACCACCTCGGTGACCGCTCCGGCCGCGACGGCTGCCGCTCCCTCGATCGGGTCAGGAACGAATCCCACGACCCGCGGCACGCCCGACAACCGGGCCTGCCAAGCCACGGATCCGCCGATGGCTCCCAGGCCCACCACGGCCAGGACGTCGGGACGCACCGTCAGGGACGGAGATCAAGCATGCGAGGACTCGAGGGCGCAAAGCGAGACGGTGGTGGCTGCCTGGAGCAGGCGGGAATCGTAGTGCCATGACGGTTCAATCTCAACGGACGGATTCGGCCCTCGATCAGCCGAGAACCGGCCAGCCGAGCGGCGCGGACGGGTGGCTGGCGCCGGTGCTGGTGCGCCGTGGAGTGCTCACGCCGGACCAGGCCGACGAGTTGGGCCGCTCCGCCGCTGTGGGCGTGTGGGGCGGCGCGGTGGATCGGGCCTGGGCCACCAACGACCAGATCGTCACCGCCGTTGCCGGCGCTTTCCGACTCCCCGTTGCCGACCTCGCGAAGGCCGATGCCCGAACGGCGGAGCTGATCCCGGAGAAGACCGCCCGGCGGCACCTCGTTCTGCCAATCCACGCCAACGACCGGACGATCCGCGTCGCCACCGCCGATCCGCGGGACTACGACGTCGAGCAGAACCTCCGGTTCGTCTCGGGTCGTGAAGTCGAGTTCGAGATCGCCGCCCCGGCGGCGCTCACCGAACGACTGGACGAGCTGTACCGTCCGGAGCGAAGCATCGAGCGCCTCCTGAGCGGACTACAGCCCGCGTCGGTGGAAGCGGTAGAGGAGGCGGCGCCGCTATCCGACCGCGACCCTGCCCTCGATGCGCCGGTGTCGAAGCTGGTCGATGCCATGATCAGCGACGCGGTCCGCGAGGGTGCCAGCGACATCCACGCCGAGCCGGTCGACGGCGCCGTGGTAGTCCGCTACCGGAACGACGGCGTGTTGCGCGAGGTGATGCAGCTCCCCGAGGCGGCCGGCGCTGCCCTGGTTCGCCGAGTGAAGGTCTGGGCCAAGCTCGACATCACCGATCCGCTGCGCCCGCACGACGGCCGGGCCTCGGCCCGGGTGGAAGGCCAGGTGGTCGACCTGCGAGTCTCGACCATGCCGATCGCCCGGCGGGGCGAGAAGGTCGTCATTCGAATCCTCGACCGCACCATGGTGCGCGGCAGCGTCGACGACCTGGGGCTCCTGCCCCACGAGCACGACCTGCTGCAACGGCTCATCGGCTTCCGGGAAGGCATGGTGCTGGTGACCGGCCCGACCGGGAGCGGCAAGACGACCACGCTCTACGGCGCCCTCAACCAGCTCAAGACCGGCAAAGTCAACATCGTCACCGTCGAAGACCCGGTGGAGTACGACATCGGGGGCATCTCCCAGATCCAGGTGAGCGACGCCCAGGGACTGACGTTCGCCAAGGCGCTCCGCTCGGTGCTCCGCCAGGATCCGGATATCGTCCTGGTCGGCGAGATCCGGGATCGCGAGACCGCCGATACCGCGGTGCAGGCCGGGTTCTCCGGCCACTTCGTGCTGTCTACGCTGCACACCAACGACGCTCCTTCGGCCATCGTCCGGCTGCGCGACATGGGGATCGACGCGTTCAAGATCGCCGCGGTGCTCAAAGGCGTAGTGGCCCAGCGGCTGATTCGGCGCCTATGCCCGGCATGCTCCAAGCCGGTGGCGGTGGAGACGCTACCGGCTGAGGCGCGACCCGCGGCCGACTGGCAGACGCCGGTGGACGTGCGCCAGGCCGTCGGTTGCCGCGCGTGCAACGGGCGCGGCTATCGGGGACGCATCGCCGTGATGGAGATCATGCCGGTAGACGAGACCGTCTCCCGGCTGATCGACGCCGGCGCGCTATCTGAAGCGCTCGGCCACGCGGCGCGCAAGTCGGGCTTCCGCACGCTCTGGGAGAGTGGGATGGAGCGGGTCTGGAGCGGGGTCACCTCGCTGGACGAGCTGACCCGGGTGCTCGGTGAGCGAGTCCAGGACGACGGCACCACCTCGACCGAGCGCGCCGCCGCCGGGGCGGCCGGAGCCGCGACGCCCGCCGCGAGTCCTGTGCGGACGCCCGAACCGGAGCCGCTGGCCGCAAAGGCGGCCGGCGATGTCACCCGCGTGCTCATCGCGGACGACGACCCCCAGATGCGGCGGCTGATCCGCTCCGTGCTCGCTCGGGAAGGGTTCGAGGTCGAGGAAGCGGCCGACGGTCTGGACGCCCTCGAGCGGGTGGAGCAAGGCGGCATCGACCTGGTGGTGCTGGACTTCGAGATGCCCCGGCTGGACGGGTTGGGCGTCCTGGAGGAGCTTCGGGCTCAGGTGCGAACGGCCGCGCTCCCCGTCATCATGCTCACTGGTCACACGGGCGATACCGAGGAGAAGGCGCTCGACCTCGGGGCCCAGGACTACCTGACCAAGCCGGTCCAACCCCGCTCGCTGGTAGCGCGGGTCAAAGCCGTACTCAAACGGGCCCACAGCTGAAACTTACAGGCTGGGGGTCAATCCTGGGTGGCCTGAGTCTTGCGCCCCCGCTGGTTCACTTCTTGCTGGGCGGAGCCCCAACCGGTGTCGCGAATTCTGGTGGTCGAAGACAGTCCCGACAATATGAAGCTGTTCCGCACGCTCCTCCGGCTGAAGGGCCATGAGGTAACCGAGCTGTGGAGCGGGGACGGATTGCTCGAGGCAATTGAAACCAGCAGCCCGGAGCTGGTGCTGATGGACATCCAGTTGCCCGGTAAGGATGGCTTCGCGTTGCTGGAGGAGATCAGGCTGTCCCCGCAGCGGGCGCTTCGCGTGATCGCGCTTACGGCTCATGCAATGAGCGGCGACCGGGAGCGAGCTCTGCGGGCCGGCTTCGATGGCTACATCACGAAGCCGATCGACATCCGGCAGTTTCCCGATCAGATCGCGCGCGCGTTGGCCGGCGAGGCGGTATCCCACTAGCCCGGACGCAAGACGACACGATGACTGAACGGACGGCCCCAAACACCACCAGCCCCGAACCGCCCTCGGCGCCGGCCGGCCCGGCGAACAAGCAGGCGTTGTTCGACGCGGCCGTCAACGTCATGCGGAAGCAGGCCGAGGATCGATCGGCGGAGCGGGAAGCGGAGCTGGCGCGACGGCGGGAGCAGAGCCGGGTGTCGCCAATCATCGCGGCCGGGCTCACCATCATTCTGGCCGTGGGGGTCTACCTGGCGGTGGAGCAGCCCAGCTGGATCTTCCCGAGCCCCCCGCCCGTCGAGTCGCCGGACGTACAGGAAGCCAGTCTCCGCATCGGCATGGCCACGACCGCCCAGCGGATCGAGCGGTTCCGGGTGGCCCAGGGGCGACTGCCCCGGACCTTGGGAGAAGCAGGGTCGAGTCCCAGCGGCATCAGCTACGAGCAACACGAGGGTGACCGCTACATCCTCCGGGGCGCGAACGGTCCGGTTCACCTGGCGCTCAACTCGGGCGACTCGCTGGGCCAGTTCGTCGGCAACAGCTTCCAAGTGCTGGCGCAGAGGGCCCACCGATGAGTCGCCGCAACCGCCGCGGGTTCACGTTCGTAGAGCTGATGGTCGTCGTGGTGGTCATCGCGATTCTCGCGGGCATGATGGTCATGCGCTACATCGAGCTCAAGCATCGCGCGCTGACGGCGCAGATCACGTCCGACATGGAGAACGTGCGGCTGGCCGCCTTCACCAAGTTCTACGATACCGGGCAGTGGCCCAGCGCGCCGGGGCCGGGCGTGGTGCCGCCGGAGCTGGTTCCCTATCTGGGCACCGGCTTCTCCTTTACCCGGCAGGACTACACGCTCGAGTTCGAGAACTTCGTGCCGCCGGCCGGCGGCACGAGCGCGACGTATCAGGTGGCGATCCGGTTCAGCTCCACCAACCAGAAATTGGTGAACACCATGATCCAGGTGGTGGGCGATCGTTCGCCCTACGTCGTGCTGGGGAGCGACGTCGCCGTCGTCCTGGTGGGACCCGACGGACAGACGTGACGCTCAGGCGTCCAGAAGCCGCTTGAACGCCGCGACTTCCTCCGGCACCGGAGGGTAGACCGGATCCATCTCGGTCAGCTTCTCGAGCAGGACCTCCGCAACCAGTAGATCGCGAGCCGGCTTCCGGTCGGCCGGAACCAGGTACCACGGCGCCCATGCCGTGTTGGTGAAGGTCAGGGCATCCTGGTAGGCCCTGGTGTAGTCGTCCCACCGCGCCCGCTCCTGCAGGTCTCCCGCGTCGAACTTCCAGTTCTTCTCCGGATCGGAGAGCCGGGCAAGCAGCCGCTCGCGCTGCTCCTCCCGCGAGATGTGCAGGCAGAACTTCAAGATCACGATCCCATTGTCGGACAGGATTCGTTCGAACGCGTTGATCTGCTCGTAGCGCGCCCGCCAGACCGGCTCGGGCACCAACCCATGAACCCGCACGACCAGCACGTCCTCGTAGTGCGACCGATTGAAGATCCCGATCTTGCCCTTTCGCGGCACCGCCTGGTGGATCCGCCAGAGAAAGTCGTGGCTCAGCTCGGCGGGCGTGGGGGCCTTGAAGCTGGTGATGTCGAGCCCCATCGGGTTGAGCGCGCCGAACACGTGGCGCACCAGACCATCCTTGCCAGCGGTGTCGCGTCCCTGGAGCACGACCAGCAACGAGCGCCGGGCTTCGGCGTAGAGGGCCGTCTGCAGCTTGGCGATCCGGCGGCCCAGGTCGTCGAGCCGCTCGCGCAGGGCTTCCTTGCCGGGCAGGTCCGGCGGCGCCTCTGCCGCCGCGTCGGTGAGGGCGGGAGCCGGGCCGGGGGGCAGCGGTTGGAGGGTCATGAGGTGAGCAGGAGCGCCACGGGCAAGGTACCGAAGACGTCGGCGGCGTCCAGTCCGTCGGCCCCGCCGGCGAGCGTTTCGAGCGTAAGCGGGTTCGCCCACTGGGCACTCGCGAGCTCCGGTGGGAGCCGGAGTCCGGTCCCGGCCCAATCCCACCGCCCCGGGGGCAAGTAGCCAGGCATGAGCCGGGCAGCGATCAGACGGGGAACGGCGGTAAGTGCTGCGCCCTGGTCGGTTCGGCGGAGAAAGGCAAAGACATGGTCGGCCGCGGGACCCTCCACCACGAGGGGCTGGTAACGCCCTTCCAGGAACAATCCCGGCGCGCGGCGCCGAGCTGCCAGTATCCGCTGCATGACGTGGAGCTTCAGCCGACCGTCCTCCGGCCGCTCCACCAGGCCGCGCAGCAGTGCCGGCCGCTCGGCATCGTCGGTGAAATCGCCGACCAGCTCGTCCAGTAGCGCCGAGCGGCGCTCGAAGTCGACCGGCCGCCGGTTGTCCGGATCGACCAGCAGGAAGTTCCACAGCTCGTCGCCCTGATAGATGTCGGGTATGCCGGGGGCCGTCAGCTGCACCACCAGCCGGGCGAGCGCGTTCCAGAGCCCGGCTCGAGCGATGCGGCCGACGAACCCGCCCAGGTCCGCGAGGAACTCGGCCGCGAGCCCCGGGTCGAGAATGGAGCGGACGAAGCGCTCGAGCGCTGTCTCGAACTCCGCGTCGGGGTCCACCCAGTTGGTCTCCACCTTGGCTTCCCGGGCGGCCTTCAGCGCGTAGGCGGCGATCCGGTCGCGAAACGCCGACAACAGCTCGCCCGGCAGCGCCGCGGGCTCGCGTCCCAGAAACTCGAGGGGCCAGGCGCCGACCACGGTCTGATAGACCAGGTATTCGGTGTTCGCGTCGGGGAGGCGCTGGCCCCGCGCCATCGCGCGGTGGGGCCGGTTCCACCGCCGCCAGCGGTACACCCGCTCCTCCCAATCCTCGGCCACCTCCGACAGGACGTCGAGGCGGGCCCGCATGTCCGCCGAGCGCTTGGTGTCGTGGGTGGTGAGCGTGAGCAGCGTGTGGGGCCAGAACGCGGCCCGATGCGCGTTGCCTTCGTGGTGCCCCAGCACGGCTTCGGCCAGCGGTGCGTCCGGCGCGGCGCCGACCTCGTTCCGGGAGAGCAGCGGGACGTGCACGTAGGAGGCCGTGTCCTCGACCCCCTTGGCGGTCGCGGGCCCGCTCACCTGCTGGAACCGCTGCACGAACCGCCGCCGCATCCGCTCCCGGTCGGCCGACGCCGGCGCGGTGTCACCGGTCGGGAGCGCGCCCGCGAGCGCATCGAAAGCGGCCGGGGGTGCGCGGCCGCTCGGCCGCGCGGCCGCGAGCGCGTCCTCCAGCAGCGCGCGGTCGATCGGCGCCGGCTCCGGCCGTCGCTCGTCCACATAGGTGCGGTAGACCGACAGGTGGACGATCATCTCCACTGTGGCGCGGGCCAGGACGTGCCGCCGCAGCGGCGAGGGCGAGCCGTCCGGCAGCCCAAGCCGGACCAGCCGCTCGGCCAGCCCACGCACGCCAGCGGATAGTCCGGTCTCTAGCGCCTGGCGCTTGCCGTCGAGGGCCGCGATCGTGAAACCGACGTGACGCCGGACGATCCGGCGGTAATCCCGCTCAACCTGCCCCGCGCCCTCCGGGTCGATGAACACCGCCTCGACCTCATTGAGGAAGTCGTACCCCGTGGTTCCCGCCACCGGCCACTCGCCCCGCAGCCGCTCGCCCCGGGAGAGAATCTTTTCCACGAAGATCGGGGCCGGCTCGGACGCTCTGCCCGGGAAAGCGGCGTCGGCCAGACGCTGGAGATAGCCCAGCGGATCGAGCAGGCCGTCCACGTGATCGATGCGCAGGCCATCCACCAACCGGTCCCGGATCCAGTCCAGCACCAGCGCGTGGCTGCGGGCGAAGACCTCCGGGTCTTCCATGCGGAGTGACACCAGGTCGTTGACGTCGAAGAACCGGCGGTAGTTGACCTGCCGCATGGCCCGTCGCCAGAAGCCGAGCCGATACGCTTGCAGATCGAGGAGCCGGCGCATCCGTTCGACCCCGTCGGCTCCGGCGGCAAAACGGGCCGAGGCCCGCTCGATCCGCCGCCGGATCTCCGGCGCCACCGTGCAGAGCTCCCGCAACCGGCGAACCCCCTCGGCCGCCTGCTTCCGGCGGCGCGAGATCGTGTTGGCCTTGCGGGCGGTGCGCCGGGGCAGCCGGCGGAGCAGAGCCACGATGTCCCGTAGCTCACGGGTTCCGGGATGGTCCGGGCCCAATTCGCCGGCGCACTCCCCCAGCGCATCGTCGAGCACGAAGGGCCAGGTCGAGGGGTCGAGCGGGAAGGAGTGCTCGTGATAGCGCACTCGCAGCTCGCCCCCGACGCACACGACGACGAGCTCGCCTCGGGCAAGCACCAGCGGACGGGCATCGCCCAGGATGGGCAGCAGGACGCGGCTCTGCAGCTCGGGCTCGCCGACCCGCCACTCGATGTCGAACCAGCGCGCGTAGGGCGATGCCGGCCCGTGCGCGAGCACGTCCTCCCAGCGCCAGTTCTCGGGTGACGCCGCCATGTGGTTGGGGACGATGTCCAGTACCAGCCCCATCGCCCGAGCCCGGAGGACGGCGACCAGTCGCCCGAACGCCTCCTCGTCGCCCAGGGCGGGATTGAGCTGGCCGGGATCGGTCACGTCGTAGCCGTGAGTGCTCCCGGCACGGGCCTGGAGGACGGGCGACAGGTGGAGGTGGGTGACGCCCAGGCGGGCGAAGTAGGCCACCAGGTGACGGGCGCGGGAAAGGGGGAAACCGGCGTGGAGCTGGAGACGATAGGTCGCAAGGATCGCCGGCGATCCCTCGACCAGCGTCATCCGGCGCCCTCGAACCGGAGCAGCACGCAGGAGCGGGGGGACACGGTCACGCTGCCATGGCTCAGGTCGCCCTCGGCCTGGCCCGTGTGGAGCAGCTCGCGCCATCGGCCGGCCGGTGCGAGCGCGGGCAGGACGAAGGGCCGGGAGCGCCCGCCCGCGTTGAGCGCGAGGAGGATGGCGTCCGAGCCCTCGCGCAGCAACATGGCGAGCGCGTGAGCGTGGGTATGGCCCCAATCCTCCGGCATCATCGGCTCGCCATCGGGCCGGTGCCAGGTCAGCTCGGCCGGTTGCGGGTTCGACTCGGGGCCGGGATAGGTCCGACCACGCAGAAGCGGCGTCTGCGCTCGGACCCGCAAGGCCGCCCGGGTGAACTCGAGCAGGTCGCGGCGTGCCGGCGTCAGATGCCAATCGACCCAGGTGATGGGATTGTCCTGGCAATAGGCGTTGTTGTTGCCGTGCTGGGTCCGCCCGATCTCGTCGCCGTGCGACAGCATCGGGACCCCGAGCGAGCAGGCCAGCATAGCGAGGAAGTTCCGCTGCATCCGATCGCGGATCCGCAGGATGTGGAGCACGTCAGTCGCGCCTTCAACTCCCCAGTTCCGGCTGAGATTGTGCTCGTTGCCGTCCCGGTTCTCCTCCCCGTTCGATTCGTTGTGCTTCCGCTCGTAGCTCACCAGGTCGGTGAGGGTGAAGCCGTCATGGCAGGTGATGAAGTTCACGCTCGCCTGGGGCGGCCGGCCGGTCGCGCCGAACAGATCGGCGCTGCCCGCGAGCCGGGTGGCGAGCTCGGGCAGCTGGCCGGCATCGCCCCGCCAGAAGCTGCGAACCGTGTCGCGATACTTGCCGTTCCACTCCGCCCAGCCGACCGGAAACCCTCCCAGCTGGTAGCCGTTGGGCCCGAGATCCCAGGGCTCGGCGATGAGCTTCACATCGGCGAGCACCGGTTCCTGCCGCACGATCTCGAAGAAGCGCGCCTGGGCGTTGAAGCCCTCGGGGTCGCGGCCCAGGACGGGCGCGAGATCGAAGCGGAAGCCGTCGACGTGCATCTCCTGGGCCCAGTAGCGCAGGCTGTCGAGCATGAGGCGAAGGGCTTGGGGCCGCCGCACGTCGAGGGTGTTCCCGCAGCCGGTGTAGTCGAGATAGTGACGCGGATTGGTGGGATCGAGCCGGTAGTAGCCGGCGTTGTCCACGCCGCGGAAGCAGATGGTCGGACCGAGATGGTTGCCCTCGGCGGTGTGGTTGAAGACCATGTCGAGAATGACTTCGAGCCCGAAGCGATGGAACCGCTTGACCATGGTCTTGAACTCGGTGACCTGCTGTCCCAGCCGACCGGTTGCATAGCGCACGTCCGGGGCGAAGAACCCGATCGGGTTGTACCCCCAGTAGTTGACCAGCCCGCGGTCGCTCAGCACCCGCTCGGTGGCAAAGTGGCAGATGGGCAGCAGCTCGACCGCGGTCACGCCGAGACTCCGGAGATGCTTGAGCACCGCATCGGCGGCGAGCCCGAGGTAGGTGCCTCGAAGCGGACCGGGCACATCGGGGTGCCGCATCGTCATGCCTTTGACGTGGCACTCGTAGATGACCGTGTCGGACCAGGGCGTACGGGGCGGCCGGTCATCCGCCCAGGTGAACGCCGCCTCCACCACGACCGACTTGGGCAGCGCACCCGCGCTGTCGCGGGGATCGGGCACGAGGTCCTGCTCGGGATGGCCGGCCACGTAGCCCAGGAGGGCGTCGGTCCATCGAATCGACCCGCTGATGGCGCGAGCGTACGGGTCGAGCAGCAGCTTCGCCGGATTGAAGCGGTGCCCTTGCTGGGGGGCCCACGGCCCGTGCACCCGAAAGGCATAGAGCTGGCCGGGCTGCACGTCGGGCAGGTAAGCGTGCCAGGCCGAGCCGGTTCGCTCCCGGATCGGCACCCGTACCGTTTCGCGGGTGTCGTCCGGCCCTTCGAAGAGACAGAGCTCGACGGCGGTGGCGTGCTCGGAGCTGAGCGCGAAATTGGTCCCCTCGCCGTCCCAGTGGGCCCCCAGGGCGGCCGGCGAACCGGGTCGAACGCGGATCATGCGGGCGGGCGGGTAATCACTCGATAGTCTTGGAGAAGCGTCGCAGGCTCAGGACAACCGGGAAGATTGCGAACCCCACAGTATCCCCAGATGCTAAGTGAGCGGCAAGAGGGCGCCCAGCCACGATCCGCGCTCCTCTACGGGGCCGGCTGCGTGCTGCTGCCGCCGTCCGCAACGAATCGCCACTCCCCGCTCGGCTGCCTGGCCCAGATGGTGAGATACTTCCCGGTGAACGTCGCGGTCTTGCCGTTGCGGGGCACGGTGAACCGCCATTCGCCCACGGTCCAGCCCAGGTCACCGAACGCACCGACGCCGCCAGCGACTGGCTTCCAGTCGAGCATCTGTCCCGGCGCTGCCTGGGCAAGCTGGTCGTCCCGAATCGCCTCCCTCCCCACCACGAAGTCCTTCCCTCCGCCGAGCGAGACCGCGTCCGGGGCCGCATACTGGTAAAACGCCTCCGCGGCGCCCCGGGCCACTGACGCCGCGGCGAATGCCGAATCGACGCTCTTCAGCCTCCGGATCTCCGCGCCCGGCTCTGCCAGCCGGGTCGCGTGGAACCGGGACGGCTGACGGGCCGGCAGATTGGGCGGGGCAGCTGGGGCTTCCTGCGATCCACTTCGGTTCCACACCTCCACCTTCCAGCTGCCGTCGGGCTGCCGTCGCCAGAAGGCGATGTACTTGCCGTGGCGAATGCTCGAGCTGTCGCCCTCGCCGGTCGTGAGCTCGGTCCAGCCGACCGTGTAGCCGACCGCCCCATCGAGGGACACCTCGGCCAGGGCGGGATGGAAGCTCAGGGACTGTCCGGAAGGTTGGCGAGCGAGAAATGCCTGGATGGTGCTCTTGCCGTGGAGGTGGTCTGTCCCCGGCTCGAGATAGACCGCGTTGTCGGCCAGGTAGCGAGCGAAGCCGGTCCCGAGTCGCTCGGCCAGGGTGGCGTTGCCATGAGCGGAGTCGGTGGCGAGAAGCTGACTCCGCGCGGCCGCCCGCTCCGCCTCATCGAGCGTGCGCTGCTGGGCCGTTGCCGGCGTCGCCAGTGCTTGGGCGAAGCACAACAGGAGCGCTGGGATGACCAGCAGGGGGCCCGAAAACACAACGCCCGGCCGAGTGCGTGGGCACTCACCGGGACGAAGGCTCATGGCAGATTTGATCACCCGGGCTGCTCTGATTCCCCGGGGCCCGAAGGCTATGTCCTGCAAAAGCTGTATGAAAGTAGTCGGGACCGTTAAGGGCCACAAGGGGCACCGGCGACGCCGAGTGAAGCCCGGTGCCGCTGGCAGCTCGCACGATCTCGAGATGCGCCGCACCGCGCAGATGCTGGGCGCGGTCGGCGTGCTCGGCAAGCCGCTTTCGTGGGACGAGCTCATGGGCGCGGTCGCCTCCGCCTTTCCACCGACGGCGTACCAAGACTGACGCATTTATCCGATCCCGCAAGGCCCACGCGACAACGGCTCAGCGACGGGCTGTCGCATCCCGATTGCCCTGCGTGCGCGCCGCGTCCTGACCCGTTAGCGGCACGGCGCCTGGCGAAGCTGATGGGACCTTCCGCGCTCGGCCTGACGCCAGCAGTTTTGCGCCGTGCCGCGAATCCTCGTGATGGAAGACGACGATGCCCTTCGCGGCCTGGTGGTCCGCATCCTGACGTCCGCCGGGTACGAGGTGGTCGCAGCCGCGGACGGCACGACGGGGCTTCGTCTCTGGCGCGAAGGCGGAGCCGACCTCGTGCTGACCGATCTGCACATGCCCGACACCAATGGGATCGAGGTCATGCTCGAGCTGCGGGCGTTCGCTGCAACGCTTCCGGTCATTGCCATGTCAGGCGGTCAACGGGCGCTGGATCTCGATCTGCTGGGCAGCGCCAAACTGCTCGGCGCCGTGAGCGTCCTGACCAAGCCGTTCACCAAGGACGACCTGCTGGCAGCCGTCGCGGCAGGGCTGCGGTTCGGGCTGACGGGCTGATGCTTATCGAAGGCACATTAGCGGGGCGCCCCGAACTCCGCTCCGACGAGCACGCCGGCCGACGTCACCTCACCAATCTTCGATCCGTCCTTCCAGAGCTCGATGACCGTGTCTTCGCTCCGGTAGGAGGCCACCCGGTACGTGCCGTAGAGCCGCTCCAGGTTGTAGCGGGCTGAGGACACGGTAGCAAACCCCGGCCCGACGGTGACTCGCAGGAGACCGAATACCATCTCCTGAAAATCCACCGCTACCCGCAGCCGTTGCACGTCTTCGAACGCCAATCGAAAGTCATTGTCCCGCAGAAGGTCGGCGCGGGGCCGGCCGGCCGTGGCCCGGGGCGCCGGGGAGGCGGACTCGCTCGAGGCCGGCCCGGTGCCGTGCGC
>Ga0137403_10004257_pt1 | contig 16904 bp, 11 predicted proteins | sample CZOMad2_1_16fung_FD_122057 | JGI IMG/M metagenome (GOLD analysis project Ga0137403, IMG submission 122057) | Vadose zone soil fungal communities from Angelo Coast Range Reserve, California, USA - CZOMad2_1_16fungal (Hybrid Assembly) | ecosystem: Environmental > Terrestrial > Soil > Vadose zone...
CTATCCGGACTGGGGCGTCGGGGCCCAGTACGTCCTCAAGCGCCGGGAAGGGATCGTCTTGAACCTGGAGTACGCAGCGGGCTAGGACGGGAACTACGGCGTCTATCTCAAGATGGGATACGGTTTCTGAAAAAATAGGCTGCCGACCCTGTGTTTACCCACTTTTTCATCGACCGGCCGATCCTCTCGTCGGTCATCTCGCTCCTCATCGTGCTCGCGGGCGCGGTGTCGATGTCGGTGTCGCCGATCGAGCAGTACCCCGACATGTCGCCGCCGCAGGTCACGATCAGCGCGATTTACCCGGGCGCGACCGCCGAGGTGATCGCCAACAACGTCGCCGCGCCGATCGAGGTGCAGCTGAACGGCATCGACAATCTCCTCTACTACTACTCGACCAGCTCCTCGAGCGGCAACTCGGAGATCGTGGTGGTGTTCCGGCCCGGCAGCAACCCGGACATCAACCAGGTGAACGTGCAGAACAAGCTCAGCCAGGCGACGCCGTTCATTCCCCAGGCCGTGACCCAGCAGGGGCTGATCGTCGACAAGAAGTCGCCGAGCATCATGATGGTGGTGTCGGTGTACTCGCCCGACGAGCGCTATAACGCCGCGTACATCGACAACTACACCAATCTGTACGTGCTCGAGGAGCTGAAGCGCATCCCGGGCGCGAACCGCTCGCAGGTGTTCGGGTCGCCGGACATCGCGATGCGCGTCTGGCTGCGGCCCGACCGCATGGCTCAGCTCGGGATGAGCGTCCAGGAGGTGGCTTCGGCGATCCAGAGCCAGAACCAGACCTTCGGCATCGGCCAGATCGGCGCGCCGCCCGCGCCGCCCGGGACCGAGCAGCAGTTCGTGGTGACCGCCCAGGGCCTGCTCTCCAAGCCCGAGGAGTTCGAGGACATCATTCTGCGCGCGGCCAAGGAAGGCGTGGCGAGCGTGCGCATCAAGGACATCGGCCGGGTCGAGCTCGCGAAGCGGGACTATTCGCTCGCGAGCCGCATGAACGGCAAGACCGCCACCACCATCGGCATCTACCAGCAGCCCGGCGCAAACGCGGTGGATACGGCGCGCGCGGTGCGCAAGAAGATGGAGGAGCTGAAAGCGAAGTTTCCGACGGGCCTGGACTACAAGATCGTGCTCGACACCAGCCAGTTCACCCTGTTCTCGATCGAGAAAGTGATCCACACCTTCTTCGAGGCGGTGATTCTCGTGGTGCTCGTGGTCTTCGTCTTCCTGCAATCGCTGCGCGCTACCGTGATCCCGATCCTCGCGGTGCCGGTGTCGATCGTCGGCACCTTCGTCGGCATGCACCTGATCGGCTTCTCGATCAACATGCTGACGATGTTCGGCATGATCCTCGCGATCGGCCTGGTGGTCGACGACGCCATCGTCGTGGTCGAGAACGTCGAGGTGAACATCGCGCAGAAGGGCCTCGCGCCGCTCGAGGCGGCGAAGCAGGCGATGACCGAGATCGCCGGGGCGCTGATCTCGATCGTGCTGGTGCTGCTCGCGGTGTTCCTGCCGGTCGCGTTCCTGGGCGGGGTGACCGGGACGCTGTACAAGCAGTTCGCCATCACGATCGCCTTCTCGATGGTGATCTCCGGGATCATGGCGCTGACGCTCTCGCCCGCGCTCGCCGCGATCATCATCAAGGCCCATCACGGCAAGAAGAACCGCGCGTTCCAGGCGTTCGATGACGGCTTCGAATACGTGCGCCGGGGATTCCTCCGCCTCGTCGAGGCGCTGCTCCGCGCATGGCCGATCGCGCTCGGCGCGTTCGTCGCCGTGATCGCAGGGATCTTCGTGATGTTCCGCGTGCTGCCATCGAGCTTCGTGCCCGACGAGGATCAGGGCTATTTCTTCGTCGTCACCCAGGTGCAGGACGCGGCGAGCCTGGAGGTGACCGCGCGGTTCTCGAGCGAGCTGGAAAAGATCCTGCTTGCCGATCCGGCGGTGCAGGACGTCGGCACGGTCAACGGCTACAGCTTCATCGACGGCCAGCAGAACAACAGCGCCGCGGTCATGTTCGGCCTGATGAAGCCGTTCGAGGAGCGCAAGGACCCGAAGCTGCTGTCGTTCGACACTCTGAAGCGCCTGAACGCGCAGTTTGCCGGCCGGCGCGACGGGGTCGCGTTCGCGGTGAATCCGCCCTCGATCCCGGGACTGGGCACGACCGGCGGATTCGAGTTCTACGTGCAGAACCGCGGCACGGGCGACCCGCGCCAGACCGACGAGGCGCTCAAGGCGTTCCTCGAGAAGGCGCGGCAGCGGCCCGAGCTCCAGGGAGTCAGCACTACGTTCCGGGCGAACAGCCAGCAGCTCTTCGTCGACCTGGACCGCAACAAGGCCGAAGTGCTGGGCGTGCGCGTCGGCGACGTGTTCCAGGCGATGCAGGCCTACTTCGGCTCGCAGGTCGCGGGGCAGTTCTCGCAGTTCAGCCGGGTGTGGTTCGTGATCATCCAGGCCGACGCCGACTATCGCGCGAGCCCGGAGGATTTCGGCAAGGTCTACGTGCGCTCGAGCTCCGGGGCCAACATCCCTCTCTCGGCCCTGATCACCACGCGCTACGTCGCCTCGCCCAAGCTGGTAACGCGCTTCAACGGATTCCCCGCAGTCAAGATCGGGGGCAACCCGGCGCCGGGATTCAGCTCCGGCCAGGCGATCCGCGCGATGGAGGAGGTCGCGGCCCAGACCCTGCCGGGCGACTTCGCCTACGCCTGGGCGGGCCAGGCGCTGCAGGAGAAGGACTCGGGGAGCACGTCCTCGTCGGCGTTCATCTTCGGTCTGATCGTGGTGTTCCTGCTGCTCGCGGCGCAGTTCGAGAAGTGGACGCTGCCGATCGCCGTGGTGCTGACGGTGCCCTTCGCCGTGCTGGGGGCGCTGCTCCTCACCTGGGTCCTGCAGCTGGAGAACGACGTCTACTTCCAGGTCGGGCTGGTGACGCTGGTCGGCCTGGCGGCGAAGAACGCCATCCTCATCTGCGAGTTCGCGATCGAGCGGGTGCACAAGGGCATGGCGCCGCGCGAGGCGGCGATCGAGGCGGCGGGCCTGCGGCTGCGCGCGATCGTGATGACCTCCTTCGCGTTTATCCTGGGCTGCGTGCCGCTCGCGATCGCGAGCGGCCCGGGCGCGAACAGCCTGCGCGCGATCGGCACGGGTGTGATCGGCGGGATGCTCTTCTCGACGCTGATCGCGATCTTCTTCGTGCCCCTGCTCTTCTGGGGCCTGGAGTCCATAAGCGGACGCTTCGGCGGCAAGAAGGCGCACGGCGGCGCGATCCCGGTCTCCGCGCACGACAAGCGAAAGGGCGATTGAGGTGAGAGCCGCGATCCTGTGCGTCGCGGCCGGCGCGCTCCTCGCCGCCTGTTCGGTCGGCCCGGATTACAAGCGGCCGGACATCGAGTCGCCGCACGACTGGCGCATCGATTATCCCAAGGCCGCCGAGGTCGCCAATACCAAATGGTGGGTGCAGTTCGGCGATCCGGCACTCGATCAGCTGGTCGAGGAGGCGCTGCGCGGCAACCTCGACATCCGCGCCGCGGCCGCACGGGTGGACCGCTTTCTGGGCGCGTTGACGACCACGCGGTCGCAGTTCTTCCCGCAGTTCAGCTACGCGGCCGGCGCGAGCCGCAACCGCGCGAGCCAGGTCGGAGTGACGCCGCTTCCACCGGGCGTCAACACGGACTACTCGCTTTATCAGGCCAACCTGAACGCCTCGTGGGAGATCGACCTTTTCGGGCGCGTGCGGCGCCAGAGCGAGGGCGTGCAGGCGCAGGTCTACGCGAGCGAGCAGGGGCGGCGCGGGGTGATCCTGTCGGTGGTCACCTCCGTCGCGACGAGCTACATCGTGCTCCGCGGGCTCGACCGGGAGCTCGAGATCGCGCGCTCGACCGCGCAGAACTATGCGGACACCAAGCAGCTCTTCCAGCTCCGGTTCGCGGGCGGCGTGGTATCGGAGGTCGAGCTGTCGCAGATCGAATCGCAATATCAGACGGCGCTCGCGGCGATCCCCTCGTTCGAGCAGCAGGTTGCCGCGCAGGAGAACCTGATCTCCGTGCTCCTGGGCCGCAATTCCGCCTCGATACCCCGAGGCAAGCCGATCGAGGAGCTGCTCGCTCCGGCGATTCCGGCCGGATTGCCCTCGGAGCTGCTCGAGCGCCGGCCGGATATCCTGCAAGCCGAGCAGAATCTGGTCACCGCGAACGCCAACATCGGCGTGGCCAAGTCGCTCTACTTTCCGTCGATCTCGCTGACGGGCCTGTTCGGCTCGGTCAGCACGACCACCGGTGATTTCCTCAAGGCCCCTTCGAAAACGTGGTCACTGGCAGCCGATCTCGCCGGCCCGATCTTCAGCTTCGGGGCGATCAGCGGGCAGGTGCGCAGCGCCGAGGCGGCGCAGCAGGAGGCGACGCTTTTCTATCAATCGGCGGTTCTGAACGCATTTCGCGAAACCAACGACGCGCTCATCGGAGCGCAAAAGAAATTCGAGGAAGCCCGGGCTCAGGCAAGGAGAGTCCGAGCGCTGCGCGACTACGCTCGCCTGGCGCGCCTGCGCTTCGACAACGGCACGGCGAGCTACATCGAGGTGCTGTATGCGGAAAACGAGCTCTTCGGCGCGGAGCTGGTGGCGGTCAGCACCCTCGCCGATCGCTATACCCAGCTGATCAACGTCTACAAGGCGATGGGCGGGGGCTGGTTGGACTTGAGCGATCCGATGGCCGCTTCCAAGAAGGAGGAAAAATGACGGGAGCATGACGCTCAGGCATTGGACCAAAGGCCAATTCCCGCTGCGCCGAGTCTGAGGCAAAGTTCTCTTCGGAACGACCCAATAGGGGGCCCTGATGCAAACGATCACCGCGTTCTTCAGACATTATCCCGAGCTCGCCATCTTCCTGACCCTGGGCGTGGGCTACTGGGTCGGCAGCATCAAGCTGGGAAATTTCAGCCTCGGCGCCGTCACCGGCACCCTGCTCGTGGGGGTCGTCGTCGGGCAGATGGGCATCCAGATCTCGCCCAACGTGAAATCGGTGTTCTTCCTGATGTTCCTGTTCGCCCTGGGCTACGGCGTCGGGCCGCAGTTCTTCCGGGGACTGAAGAGCGATGGCCTTCCTCAAGTCTGGTTCGCGCTCGTGATCTGCGTGCTGTGCCTGGTCGTGACCTGGGCCTGCGCCAAGATCGCGGGGTTCGACGCCGGCACTGCCGCGGGCCTGCTCTCGGGGGCCCAGACCATCTCGGCGGTCATGGGCGTGTCCACCGACACGATCAACGGACTGGAGCTCTCCGCGGACCAGAAGAAGGTGATGATCGACCACATCCCGGTGGCCTATGCAGTCACGTACATATTCGGCACGGCGGGCACCGCCTGGCTGCTTTCGAGCCTCGGCCCCAAGCTGCTCAAGGTGGATCTGGCGGCCGCGTGCAAGGAGTACGAAGCTAAGATGGCCGGCGGCAAGGACACCGGCGGCCTGACCGCCTACCGTAATTTCATCGCGCGCGCGTACAAGATCCAGGACAAGCTCGCCGGAAAGACAGTCGGGGAGCTCGAAGCGACCTTCGGCCAATACCGCGTCTTTATCGAGCGCCTTCGCCGCGGCGGGCAGATCGTGGAGGCCGACCCCGAAACGCGTCTGGAGCGAGGCGACGTCGTCTCGGCCGGCGGGCGCCACGAAGCGCTGGTCGAGATGGGCCAGAAGAACATCGGGAGCGAGACCGAGGACCGCGAGCTGCTCTCGGTGCCGGTGGAGGTCCTCGAGGTGGTGCTGACCAACAAGGACGTCGCCGGGAAGACGCTGGGCGATCTGGCCGGCGCGGAAGCCGGCCGCGAGTTCGCGCGGGGCGCGTTCCTGAGGAAGGTCGAGCGCGACGGGATGGAATTGCCGATCAACGCCGGGCTCAAGCTGGACAAGGGCGACCACCTGTTCGTCGCGGGCGCCAAGAAGAACGTGGCGCGGGTCGCCGCCAGGCTCGGCTACGCCGACCGTCCGACGGATCAGACCGACATGGTGTTCGTGGGGATCGGGATCCTCCTGGGCGGCATCATCGGTGCCCAGGCGATCAAGGTCGGCGGGGTTCCCATCTCGCTGTCGACGAGCGGCGGCTCGCTCATCATGGGCCTGGTGTTCGGTTACCTGCGCTCCTCGTATCCGACGTTCGGCCGGATATCGGGTGGCGCCCAGTGGTTCCTCAGCTCGGTGGGTCTCACCACCTTCATCGCGGTCGTCGGCATCACCTCCGGCCCGGGCTTCGTCGCGGGCCTGAAGACGCTCGGGGTCGCGCTGTTCTTCGCGGGCGTCGTGGCCACTTCGCTGCCGATGATCATCGGCATCTACCTCGGCCACTACGTGTTCAAGTTCCATCCCGCGATCAATTTCGGCGCCAATGCCGGCGCGCGCGTCACCACGGCTGCCATCGGACAGATCACCGAGGCCGCGAAGAGCCAGGTGCCTGTGCTGGGTTACACCATTCCGTACGCCCTCAGCAATACGCTGCTCATCATCTGGGGCATCGTCATCGTCGTCATCATGTAACCGTCGGGAGATTGTCATGACCATGCAAAGGTTCGCCGCCGCACTCGGCATCGCCTGCCTCTTCGCCGGCGGCGCGTCGGCGCAGGACAATCCGCCCATCCGCTTCGACAATTGGCTCTACTTCCAGCGCAACACCGACGACAGCACGCGCGCGCAGTACCGGCCGCGCTTCTACATTCCGTTCAACCTCGACAACGGCGGAACGTTCACCCAGCGCATCGACCTACCGATGTACTACACCAACAAGGTCGGCCAGGACAATCCGAACGGCGACCGCAAAGCCGGCATCGGCGACTGGTTCATCGAGGAGACCTATCTGTCGCCCGAGGTCTCGAAGAACGTCAAGTGGTCGACCAGCGTGCGCTTCGTGTTCCCGACGGGCGGTCATAGCCCGTTCGGCTCGGACCAATACCAGGTGGCGCCGTCCCTCGGCGGCGTGTTTTCGATGCCCGAGAACAAGCTGACCTTCAACCCGGTGCTCCGGTACTTCTACAGCTATCACGCCGCCGCGGACAACGCGGGCAAGGTCCGGAGGTGGGATATTTATCCGACGGCCACGATGGGATTCTCCGACGGATGGTCGTTCTCCCTATGGCCGGAGAACCCGATCGACTACAACGACGTCACCAACAAGTGGTTCGTTCCGATCGACGCGCTCCTGATCAAGCGCCTGTCCAAGAGCGTGGAATTCGCCTTCGGCGGTGCTTACGCGCTGAAGAAGGATGATCCGCAATTCAAGTGGGTGGTCGACGGGCGTTTGACTTTCTATTTCTGATTCACAGGAGTCGTACATGGCACTCGCTTCCAAACTGAAGACCGGCCGCGCCACGCAGAAAACGCTCGCGAAGCAGCTCTCGCCCTTCGAGCTGAAGGACAACCTCATCCACCTGGCGAAGGAGACCGCGCAGCAGTCCACCGCGACGATGCTCAACGCCGGCCGCGGCAACCCGAACTGGATCGCCACCCAGCCGCGCGAGGCGTTCTTTCTCCTCGGCAAGTTCGCCCTCGGAGAATGCCGTCGCATCCGCGACGACAAGATCCTCGCCGGCATGCCGGCGAAGCAGGGCATAGGCCAGCGCTTCGAGCTGTTCCTCGACATGAACAAGTCCGAGCCCGGTGCCGACTTCCTGCGCGGCGTGCTCGACTACGGCGTGCAGAAGAAGGGCTTCAACAAGGACGCCTGGATCCACGAGCTGACCGACTCGATCATCGGCGACAATTATCCCGTGCCCGACCGCATGCTGGTGCACGTCGAGAAGGTGGTGCACGACTACCTGATGAAGGAGATGTGCGACGGAAGGCCGCCCAAGGGGATATTCGACCTGTTCGCGGTCGAGGGCGGCACCGCGGCGATGTGCTACATCTTCGACTCGCTGATGCAGAACGGGCTGCTCAAGAAGGGCGACACCATCGCGCTGTTCCTGCCGACGTTCACGCCGTACATCGAGGTCTGCCACCTCGAGCGCTTCAGCTTCAAGATCGTGCCGATCAACGCCGACGATGTGCGCGGCGACGGCAGCCACACCTGGCACTACACCGACAAGGAGCTCGCCAAGCTCGCCAACAGGAAGATCAAGATGGTTGCGGTGGTGAACCCCAGCAACCCGCCCTCGGTAGCCCTGTCCCCTGATGCGCTGAAGAAGATCGTCGCCACGATCAAGAGCAAGAACCCGAACCTGATGGTGGTGACCGATGACGTATACGGCACCTTTGTGCACGGGTTCCGTTCGCTGATGGCCGACCTGCCGCAGAACACCATCTGCGTGTATTCCTTCTCGAAGAATTTCGGCTGTACCGGCTGGCGCCTCGGCGTGATCGGCGTGCATCAGGACAACATCTACGACAGGATGATCGCCAAGCTGCCCCCGGCGTGGAAAAAGCGCCTGCACAAGCGCTACGCGCCCCTGACGATGGAGCCGGACAAGATCAAGTTCATCGACCGCATGGTCGCCGACAGCCGCTGCGTCGCGCTCAATCACACCGCCGGCCTGTCGCTGCCGCAGCAAGTGCAGATGTGTTTCTTCGGGCTTACGCATCTGCTCGACGAGAAGGACGCGTACAAGCACCTCACCATGGAGATCTGCCACAAGCGCCGCGACCTGCTGTGGAAGGGCATGGGCATTCCGCTTCCTCCGGAAGATCCCTGGCGCGCCTGGTATTACGTGGAGCTCGACCTCGAGGTGTGGGCGAAGCAGATCTACGGCCAGGAGTTCTTCGATTATCTTTCGGCCAACTACGAGCCGGTGGATTTCCTGTTCCGCGTCGCCGAGAAGTCCTCGGTCGTGCTCATGGACGGCGGCGGCTTCGGCGGGCCGAAGTGGTCGATCCGCGTCTCGCTCGCGAACCTCAACGACGAGGACTACGCGCAGATCGGCAATTTCATGCGCAAGTCGGCCGAGGAGTATGTCAACGCCTGGAAGGCGGCAAAGTAGTAGGGCCTAGGGAAGGCCGAGGATCTCGAAGATCGAGCGCAGCTGCGCGCTCATCGGCAGGTTGAGCCGCTCGCCCGTGGGGAGCTTCTTGAGGAACCAGGTGTTGTAGATCTGCTCCAGCTCGCGCGAGGTCGCGAGCCGCTCGAACGCGTCCTTCACCACGGCGTCGAAGGCGGGGTCGCCCTTGCGGTACATGATCCCGTAGGGATCGTAGGAGAGGAACTCCCCGATCACCTGGAAGTCCCTGGGGTGCCCGGACCGGGCGATGAGGCCGTAGAGCAGGGCGTCGTCCGTCGCGAAGGCGTCGGCCTGGCCCTTCTCGACGAGCGCGAAGGAGTGGGCGTGGTCCTTTGCGACGACGAAGCGCATGTTCAGCTTCTGCTTGTCCGAAAGCGCCTTCATCGCGGCCTGGTTGGTGGTCCCGGCGGTCACCGCGACGGTCTTAGCCTGTAGGTCTCGGTACGAGCGGATCGTGACCGGCCGCCTCACCATCAGCTTGGTGCCGCTCACGAAGACCACGGGAGAGAACGCGACGCGCTTCTGGCGCTCGAGGTTGCTGGTGGTCGAGCCGCATTCCAGATCGACCTTGCCCGAGGCGACCATATCGAGGCGGTTTTCCGGGCTGACTGGGACGAAATCGACCTTCACATCGTCGATGCCCAAGGTGTCCTTCGCCTCGTCCACAATCTCCATGCACAGGTCGATCGAGTAGCCGATCGGCCTGCGGGCGGCGTTTAGGTACGAGAACGGGATCGAGCTATCGCGGTAACCGATGGCGACCCTGCCGCTGTCCTTGATCTTCTTCAGGGTGCCGGTGAGTTCTTGGCCCGAAGCCGGAATGGCTTGGAGCAGCCCTAGAGCGCAGGCGAGCAATAGGCGCGGCATGACGATTCTCACGCCGCTGCCGCCGCCGCGCCCCGGCGCGGACGGGACGGCGCCTCGCCCGCGCCGAGCTCACCTTCCCACTTCGCCACCACCGCGGTCGCGACGCTGTTGCCGATGACGTTGGTCGCCGAGCGCCCCATGTCGAGGAACTGGTCGATCCCCATGATGAGGAGCAGCCCGGCCTCGGGGATGTTGAACGTCGCGAGCGTGGCCGCGATCACGACCAACGAAGCCCGCGGCACGCCCGCCATGCCTTTGCTCGTCACCATGAGGATGAGCAGCATCGTGACCTGCTGCAGCAGCGTGAGCTGGATGTTGTAGGCCTGGGCGATAAAGAGCACCGCGAAGGTGCAGTACATCATCGAGCCGTCGAGGTTGAACGAATAGCCGAGCGGCAGCACGAAGCTGACGATCTTCTTCTTCGCGCCGAATCGCTCGAGCTGCTCGAGGGTCTTGGGATACGCAGCTTCGCTGCTCGCGGTGGTGAACGACAGCAGCAGCGGCTCGCGGATCATGCGCAGCAGCGTGAACACGCGCTCGCGCAGGATCACCCACGCCGCGAAGGAGATCAGGATCCACAGCAGCCCCAGGCTGAAATAGAACTCGACGACGAATTTTCCGTAGGTGACGAGGATGCCGAGCCCGGAGGTCGTCACCACGGAGGCCATCGCGGCGAACACCGCGATCGGCGCCAGCGACATCACGTAGCCGGTGATCTTGAGGATGACGTGCGAGAGCTCCTCGATCCAGTTGATCATCGCCTTCGCCTTGTCGCCCAGGGCCGCCGCGGCGGCGCCGAAGAACACCGAGAACACCACGATCTGCAGGATCTCGTTGTTGGCCATCGCCTCGAAGGCGCTGCGCGGCACGAGATGCGTCACGAACTCCTTGAACGAGAGCGACGCGACCTTGAGGTTGGTCGAGGCGGACGCGTCGGGCAGGGGCAGGTTGAGGGCCTCGCCGGGGCGCAGCAGGTTCACCATGACCAGCCCGAGGAGCAGCGAGAACAGGGACGCGGAGATGAACCACGCCATGGTCTTGATGCCGATGCGGCCGATCGCTGCCGTGTCGCCCATATGCGCGATGCCGACCACCAGCGTGGAGAACACCAGCGGCGCGATGATCATCTTGATCAGGCGGAGAAAGATATCGGTGAAGAGCGAGATGTACCCGGCGGTGGCCTTCGCCGACTCGGGCGTCGGCAGCAGCTCGTGGCACATGAAGCCGACGCCGATGCCTGCCAGCATGCCGATGAAGATCCAGGTGGTCAGTTTCATACAGGTCCTCCCCTATTGACGCTTGGTCTCAGCTGCGCATCATGTGCACGACGGCGACGACGACCGGTCCCCAGATCGTGAGCAGGATATTGCCGATAGCATACGGCACCGTGTAGGCAAGCGCACCGACATCGCTCCCGCTCGCCTCGCGCAGCGCGTTCAGGCCGGGCGTATCAGTCGCGGGGGAGCTGCGCGGGCGCCGGCCGGACGCCCGCCAGGTCGGCCATCCTGACGAGGTCGACCAGCGAGGCGGCGCCCATCTTGTGCATGATGCGTCCGCGGTGGACCTTGATGGTTTTCTCCACGGTGCCCAGGGCGGCGGCGACGTGCTTGTTCAGCCGGCCCGCGACGAGGTGCTCGAGGACCTGGCGCTCGCGACGGGTAAGGGTCGCGAGCGCTCGCTCGACGGCCTGTCGCTCGGCGCGGTTCCGGCGCATGAGATCGTCACGCTCGATCGCGGCCTGGACCGCCGCCAGCAGCTGGCCGTCATCGAAGGGCTTGGTCAGGAAGTCGACGGCGCCGGCCTTCATCGCCCGCACGCTGGTCGGGACGTCCCCCTGGCCCGAGATGAAGACCACGGGCCGCTCGACCCCGGACGCCGCCAGGTCTTGCTGGACCTCGAGGCCGCTCCGTTGCGGCATGGCGACATCGAGGACGAGGCAGCCCGGGGCGGCCGGATCGTGCTCGCTGAGGAAGGCTTGCGGCGACGCAAAGGCCCGGACTTCGCGCCCGGATACGCGCAGCAGTCGGGTCAATGCTTTCAGGACACCCGGGTCGTCGTCGACCAGGAACACCGTGCCGCCCGTGGGGGTCACGGCATCCCGCCTGACCCGGGCAAGGATGTGCTGATTAGCGAACGTGAACCGCTGTGAGTAAGCATGACGCCGCCATATTCTCCGTCCGGCGAACTGTACACCGAACCCGGAAAAGCGCCAGTCGGGGATTCCTGACAGGGCGGTCTCGCGACGCGGCGCCGCCGCTCCGTTTCGCGGCTGGTAAAATCGGCCTCATGTCCTACCAGGTCCTCGCGCGCAAGTGGCGCCCGCGCAACTTCGAGTCGTTGGTCGGGCAGGAGCACGTCGTCAGGGCGCTGCGCCACGCCCTCGACGAGAAGCGCCTTCACCACGCCTATCTGTTCTCGGGAACGCGCGGCGTCGGCAAGACCACGCTGGCGCGCATCCTGGCGAAGTCGCTGAACTGCGAGACCGGAATCAGCTCGCGTCCGTGCGGCAAGTGCTCCGCCTGCCTCGAGATCGACGCGGGACGCTACGTCGACCTGATCGAGGTCGACGCCGCGACCAACACCAAAGTGGACGAGATGCGCGAGCTGCTGGAGAACTCGGTCTACGCGCCCACGCGTGGAAGGTTCAAGGTCTACGTCATCGACGAGGTCCATATGCTCTCGACATCGGCCTTCAACGCCATGCTCAAGACGCTGGAGGAGCCGCCCGAACACATCAAGTTCATCCTCGCCACCACCGACCCGCAGAAAATCCCCGTGACGGTGCTGTCGCGCTGCCTGCAGTTCAACCTGAAGCAGATGCCGCCGGCCGCGATAGCCGCCCATCTGGCGGCGATACTCGGCGAGGAAAAGATCGCCTCGGAAGAGCCGGCCCTGAGGCTCCTGTCGGGCGCTGCGCGCGGCAGCATGCGCGACGCGCTGTCGCTCCTCGACCAGGCAATCGCACACGGCGGCGGCAATGTCACCGAGCAAGGCGTGCGCGCGATGCTGGGTGCCATCGACGACGCGTACCTGTATACGATCCTCGAGGGCGTCGCGCGCCGCGACGCACAGGGGCTGCTCGCGATCGCCGAGGAGATGCGCTCGCGCAGCGTCGCCTTCGATGGCGCGCTGCAGGAGCTCGGCTCGCTCTTGCACAAAGTCGCACTCGCGCAGGCGGCGCCCGAAGCGGTCGACGGGGCCGGGAGTCTCCGCGACCGCCTGCTGGCGCTCGCCAAGGCGTTCGATCCCGAGGACGTGCAGCTTTGCTATCAGATCGCCATTCACGGCAGGCAGGATCTGCCGTTCGCGCCCGACGACTTCGCCGGCTTCACCATGGCGTTGCTCCGCATGCTCGCCTTCGCGACGGGGGAGCAGGGCGCCGCCGAGCGCGGGAAAGGCGGCGGCGAGAAGCCCGCCGCCACGGTTGTGCCGAGCGGGCCGCGCCAGGCGGGTTTCGACGGAGATTGGCCCAGGCTCGCCAACGCGCTCAACCTGGGCGGAGTCGCCAAGCAGCTCGCCCAGGCGAGCGAGCTGCAGCGCTTCGACGGCGAGTCGATCGAGCTGTGCGTGCCGCCGGCGGCGAAACACCTCGCCGAGAAGGGCTTCCAGGACAAGCTCCGCGCGGCGCTGCAGGAGCATTTCGGCAAGCCGGTGCGGCTGACGGTGCGGATCGGCGACACCGGCGGCAACACCGCGCGCGACCGCGCGGCGGCCGCGATCAGCCAGGACGCATTCGTGCGCGACCTGGTCGAGAATTTCGACGCGACCATCGTCGAGTCGTCGATCAAACCGACGCAGTAGTAGACATGCGGAGAACACGATGATGAAAGAACAGCTCGCGGGTCTGATGCAACAGGCCCAGCGGATGCAGGAGCACATGCGCAAGCTCCAGGACGAGCTCGCCACGGTCGAGGTAGAGGGCCAGTCGGGTGCCGGCATGGTCAAGGTGACGATGACCTGCAAGCACGACGTCAAGCGAGTGAAGATCGATCCGTCCCTGCTCGGCGACGAGAAGGAGATGCTCGAGGATCTCGTCGCCGCGGCGATGAACGACGCCGGGCGCAAGGTCGAGGCCGCGGTGCAGGAGAAAATGGGGGCGATCACCGGCGGTCTGGGTCTTCCCCCGGGAATGAAGCTCCCCTTCTAGGGCCGATGATGAAGTCACCCGCCCTCGAGGACCTGATCGAGGCGCTGCGCTGTATTCCCGGCATAGGCCCGAAGTCGGCCCAGCGCACCGCCTACCATCTGCTCCAGCACGACAAGGCCGGCGCCGGCAGGCTCGCGGACGCCCTGGCGAGAGCGCTGAAGAGCGTTCGCCGCTGCGTCAAGTGCAATACTTTCGCCGAGGACGAGCTGTGCGCCCTGTGCGCTTCGCCCAAGCGCGACGCTTCGCAGCTGTGCGTGGTCGAAACGCCGGGGGACCTGCTGATGATGGAGCAGACCCTCGCGTACAACGGGCTCTACTTCGTGCTCATGGGGCGCCTCTCGCCGCTCGACGGCATCGGACCCAGGGAAATCGGACTGGACGTAATGCAGCGGCGCCTGGACGGGAGCGAAGTGAAGGAAGTGATCGTCGCGACCAACTTCACCAACGAAGGCGAGGCGACCGCGCACTACATCGGCGAGATGCTGAAGGGCCGCGACCTGCGCATCACCCGCATCGCGCGGGGCGTCCCGGTCGGCGGCGAGCTCGAGTACGTCGACACGGGAACGCTTGCCCAGGCCGTGGTCGAGCGCAGGCCGGTGTAAGGTCATGACCGGCAAGCCCCTGGCCGGCGTGAAGGTCGTCGAGCTCGGCCAGCTCATCGCCGGCCCCTTTGCGGGCAAGTTCTTCGCCGATTTCGGCGCCGAGGTGATCAAGATCGAGCCGCCCGGTGGCGATCCGTTGCGCAAGTGGAGGAAGCTCCACAAGGGAACGTCGCTGTGGTGGTACGTTCAGAACCGGAACAAGAAGTCGGTGACGGTCGATCTGCGCCTGCCCGAAGGGCAGGAGATTGTTCGCCGGATCGTCAGGGGCGCCGACGTGGTGATCGAGAACTTCCGCCCCGGGACGCTCGAAAAATGGGGCCTGGGCTACGACGGCCTCGCCGCGGACAATCCAGGCCTGGTGATGCTGAGGCTTTCAGGATTCGGGCAGTCCGGGCCGTATCGCGACCAGACCGGATTCGGCGCGATCGCGGAATCGATGGGCGGCCTGCGCTACGTGACGGGATTCCCGGACCGGCCGCCGGTGCGGCCGAACCTCTCGATCGGCGACGCGCTCGCCTCGCTGCACGGCGTGATCGGTGTCCTGATGGGGCTGCACCATCGCGACGCGAATGGCGGAAAGGGGCAAGTGGTGGACGTCGCGCTCTACGAAGCCGTGTTCAACATGATGGAGGGCGCATTGCCCGAATACGACCTGTTCGGGGAGATTCGCGAACGCACCGGTACCAATCTCACCGGCATCGTTCCGTCGAACACCTATCTGACGCGCGACGCCCAGCACATCGTGATCGGCGCGAACGCCGACAGCATTTTCAAGCGGCTGATGCAGATGATCGGGCGGAGCGATCTCGCAGAGGACCCGTCGCTCGCGGACAACGCCGGGCGCAGCAACCGCGCCGACGAACTGGACACCGCGATCGGCGCGTGGACCGCGCGCCACGACGCCGACGAGGTGCTGCGCGCCTTGAGCGAGGCCCAGGTGCCGAGCGGCAAGATCTACAGCATGGGAGACATCGCTGCCGACGCGCAGTACCTGGCGCGCGACATGATCCGGCAGGTGAAGCTCGCCGACGGCACCCTGCTCAAGGTGCCGGGCGTCGTTCCCAAGCTCTCCGGGACGCCGGGAGGCATCGAGTGGGTCGGGCCGGCGCTCGGCGAGCATACCGATGCGGTGCTCAAGGACCTGGACGCGCACAAGGGTTCCAGCATTGTCGTTGCCGGCGATTATCAGCCGGCCGAAGTACATGCGCTCGTCTATGCGATCAACGAGAAACTGGGCAACGCCGGAAAGACCGTCATCTACACTGAGCCGCTGGAGGCGAGCCCCGTCGATCAGGTGGAATCCCTACGCGACCTGATCCGCGACATGGATTCCGGCGCCGTCGAGCTGTTGGTGATCCTCGGCGCAAATCCGCTGTACAACGCTCCGGCCGATCTGTTCTTCGCCGAGAAGTTTGCCAAAGTCAAGCTGCGCGTGCACCTCGGCCTCTATGACGATGAGACCGCCGGCCAATGTCACTGGCACATACCGGAAGCGCATTATCTGGAAGCTTGGAGCGACACGCGCGCCTACGACGGCACGGTGACGATTCAGCAGCCGCTCATCGCTCCGCTCTATCGCGGCAAGTCGGCGCAGGAGTTGCTGGCCGCCTTCAGCGATCAACCGGAGCGCTCCGGCTATGATCTCGTCAAGGGTTACTGGCAGCAGCGCAACAAGTCCCCGGATTTCGAGGCCTGGTGGCGGAAGTCCGTGCATGACGGCGTCGCCGCGGGCATGGCCGCCGCCGTGAATAGCGTTTCCCTCAAGCCTGGGTTGGCGAATATCACCCAGCCCGCCTCCGCGCCGGGTCTCGAAATCATTTTCCGCCCGGACCCGGCAGTCTACGACGGCCGCTTCGCCAACAACGGTTGGCTGCAGGAGCTCCCCAAGCCTCTCACCAAGCTCACCTGGGACAACGCCGCGCTGATCGGCCCCTCCACCGCTCAGCGGTTGCAGCTTCAGAACGAGGACGAAATCGAGTTGAGCTACAACGGCCGCACGGTGAAAGCGCCGGTGTGGATCATGCCCGGCCACGCCGCCGAATCGGTCACGGTGCATCTGGGCTACGGCCGCACGCGCGCCGGACGTGTGGCCAGCGGCGCCGGATTCAATGCTTACCGCTTGCGCACGTCGGTCGCGCCATGGTTCGGGCCGGGCCTCGAAATCCACCCCACGGGCGGCGAGTATCGGCTGGCCTGCACGCAGAACCACTGGCGTATGGAGGGCAGGCATCCCGTGCGCGCGGGAACTATCGCCCAATACAAATCCGATCCGGAGTTCGTCCGGAAAATGGAAGAGGAGCCACCCAAGGCG
>Ga0137403_10004258_pt1 | contig 16901 bp, 13 predicted proteins | sample CZOMad2_1_16fung_FD_122057 | JGI IMG/M metagenome (GOLD analysis project Ga0137403, IMG submission 122057) | Vadose zone soil fungal communities from Angelo Coast Range Reserve, California, USA - CZOMad2_1_16fungal (Hybrid Assembly) | ecosystem: Environmental > Terrestrial > Soil > Vadose zone...
GGACGTGACCGGGATCGAACCGGTGACCCCCTGCTTGCAAAGCAGGTGCTCTCCCAGCTGAGCTACACGCCCATCCTTGTAACCATTTTATTCTAAAACACTTTCGAGCGCGCCGCACTTGATTCTAATCGCGATCGACACAAAACAGAGCACCTTCGCTCCAGACAGGTGCTCTCAATGGGTTTTCGGCCGGAGTTTTCAAAGCCCAAACCGAGCGAATAGGTTCGTTAACCGAATATGACTGATCGTCGGTGCGGGAACCATGAATCGCCAATAGCCGATCGGGATGTATAGAGCGAGGCGGCACACCATCTTGTTCGCACATCAGACTAGTAAGGCTATGCTTCCCCGACTTCTCAAATTGTTCCGAAATGGGCTCGCGATCTTTGTGCTTCTGGCTGTCCCCGCGATTTCGAATACATCAGGATTGAAACAGGAGACGCTAAACGCGTGGGACGACTATCTTCGGACTGCCAACTTACGTATGTACCGCAATCTAGGTACGGGCGATCCATTTCTGTGGATCGAGGAAGAGCCCGGCCGGAGCCAGCGCGTCCGCCAAGGTGAAATTCTGATTTCACCCGCGCGAGAAGCTAGTCCGCGGAAGGTGCACGACGGGCTCATCCATGACTGGATTGGAGCCATTTTCATCCCGAGCGTCAGGATGAACGATGTATTCGCCATAGTTCACGACTACAATCGCTACAAGGATTTCTACAAGCCAACGGTCATCGAATCGAAACTCGTCGGCCGGACCGGCGAGGAATACCAGTTCTCTATGGTCGGGCTGAAGAGCGTGCTCTTTGAGAAGATCGTTTTGGAAGGCCAATTCGAGTCGCACTGCTCGCAGCTGGACGGGAGACGCCGGTACTGCATCTCCTACAGTACTCGCGTTCAGGAGATCAAGGATTATGGTCAACCCGATCCGCACAAGCTCCCGACGGACGAGGGCCATGGTTATATTTGGCGGCTTTACAGTCTCACGAAATTTGAGGAGCGGGATGGCGGCGTGTACATTGAAGTGGAAGCAATTGCGTTGAGTCGGGATATTTCAGCATCACTCCAGTGGTTCACGAAGCTGGTTGTTGAGCATGTATCCAGAACTTCGATGTCTACGATCCTTCAACTTACCAGGGAGGCGGTGCGGTACAACATCGCGGCCCGTAACGGGAAAGATCTCAAGACCTGTAATTTTCTGCGAGTTAATAGCACGCGTTAGCGTGGCGTTCTTCCCAAAAACCTAAGCCCATCTCGGATTGACGGCCGATCCTTGCTCCCTCCGGCTGACCAGTAAATTGCCTTCTTCGTGCCTCAACAAAGCATGTTCTGCCACACATGCAGAGAATCGCATCAAAGCCTGTATGACTGTCCACAGGGTGACGTGCTCGGTGGAATTCTTTCCGATAATGTTCTTTCTTACTTCAAGAATTTTCAGGATCCCGCGTCGGCGCTGCATCAAAATGCGTTCGGCCCACAGTTTCCCGTTGATTTTCTGGCCGATGTCGCATCCGGAAACCTGCCGCAAGTCTCCTGGATCATAGGGTCGGTCGTAACCTCCGATCATCCTCCGGCACCGTCGCTGTTCGGTGAAAATATTCTGTCGCTAATTGTGGATGCCCTAACAGCGGATCGAGCGCTATGGGCAAAAACGGTTCTGTTCGTGACGTATGATGAGAATGGCGGATTTTTCGATCATGTGTCACCGGTTACGCCACCTCTGGGAACCGCCGGCGAATATGTAACCGCACCTGCCGTCCCGGACCCCACAGTAATGGGCAGTCCTCCGACACCCGGTCCGATTGGCCTTGGTTTCCGTGTGCCGATGCTGATCATTTCGCCCTTCAGCCGCGGTGGGTTTGTCTCGTCCGATCTCTTCGATCACACTTCCGTATTGCGATTCCTTGAAACACGGTTTGGTGCGGAAGTGCCGAACCTGAGCGCATGGCGTCGCGCCACAGTAGGCGATCTCACCAGCGCACTCAACTTCAAAGCGCCTGACCACTCGATGCCGAACCTTCCGCCACCGGTCTCCGCAATTCAACAGGTGCTTCTGCAATGTACGGCAAACCTCGCTGGCCAAACACCGTATGCTGTGCCGAATCCACAGACTCTTCCGGCACAAGAAGGGGGAACAGCGACTCGTCCAAGTGGCGCTTGCTAGTCCAATCGTCGAGCCGACTTTATGTGAATTTGGAGTTTCGGCTTTTACTTACCGAAGACTACTACATCACGATCCAGTTACACGGAGCGTTGAGCCAATGGCATACCGACACGAACTTGCTTGTGCTAGAGCTAGAACGGCCGTCTACGAATGACAATCTTTCAGTGAAAAGGCGCTAGCTTCAGTGCTGCTGCTCAGAGACTGGTTGAGCCGCGATAGGCGGCACCGTGGCGTGCAACCCTCCTCCGAACCCCTGCCGGATTAGCTTAAAAATTGTGCGACGATTTTCGAGAATCGTTTTCACCCATGCGAAGCGGCCCATTTGTGGAAAATAGATTCCCCGGAAACAGAGACGCGCGATAAAGATGTTGATGCGATAACCCAGTGGCTTGTGGTTGAGCGAATCAACAGCCTTTTCGATTGCCTCGGGACTGTAAGAGCTAGCCCACCCGATTCGTACCTCGCTATGAGCTTCATCGATGCTCATCTTCAACGGCGTGTGCGCCATCGCAAAGGGAATGAACTCTTGCCAGTGCTTCGGACGCGTCAGCCGCCCCGCGGCTTCCAGCCTTTTGTAGAGCGGAGTCGCAGGCAGTGGCGTCATCAATCCAAAGATCGGCAGCCCCGGAGGCCAACTGCGAATTTCCTTCAACGTTCGCTCTGCCACGCCAGGCGTATCATTGTCCATCCCGAAGATAAAAGACGTGATTGCATAAACGTTGCGCTGCGCCAGCCGGTCGAGCACCACTGAATACTCACCCTGCTTGTTGAATCCTTTTTTTACGTCGGCAAGGTTGGCCGGATCGCTGGATTCCATTCCGATGAAGATCCACTTGCCGCCGGCGGCCGCAATCAGATCATCGACCATTCGTCTGCACTGAAGAATGGGCCTCAAAAACGGAATTACTGCCTTCCTAAGCATTCAATAGTGCCAGAAGAGTTTTAGGACTCTGGTTCGAACACGAGAATCACGGCCTGTTCATTATCGTGGGCAGGCGCGGCCACGTAGTAGCGGTTCAGTTCCGGCGACCAGAAGGAAGTGCCGGCGCCGGGCCGCGTCGGGATTTTCCCGATGGTTTCGTAGTGATCCGAGTCGTTCTGCTGGTAGCAGAAGACGTACCCGGCATCAAAACCTCTGCCTCCAGAAACGTAAATTCGTTTGTGCGCGGCATCGAAATAAACCCTGTCCATGCCTTCAACGGTCGGGAGAGGGACGACTTCTTTGCCCGACTCCGAGTCCATCGCGATCATCTCCGGCGGAGTCCGCGTCCCAATGAATAACCGGTGAGTCGTTTCATCAAATGCACCATCGCCGTTCCGTTGGCTGCTGACAGGCCATGCAGAGACGATTTTGCGATGTTTTGTATCGATCACCTGGACCTGGCTTTCCGAAGAAACGAAAACGAAAAGAATATTTCCAGACTTGTCGAGCAAGAGTTCGGCGGGATGAGCGGCGACTTTCACGTCGCCAATGTGCTTGTCCGTTTTGGCATCGATGATCCCAACCTCTCCGTACTCCTTGCCCGCGTCCTTGCCGCCGTAGCCCACATAAAGCAGCTTTGTGTGTGGATCGAAGGCCACACGGTTGGGACCCAGATCGAGCTTGATGGAATCAAGCAATCCCAGAGTGTCACCGCGGAAGACGCGGAGCATTCCGTCGTCACCGCTGGCCACGAACACTTTGTTGAGAGACTCCGCGTGCGCGATACCCTGCGGCTTTTGAAACCCCGGGATGCTCTTCACCCACTTCCCCACCTTCAGATCCACGATTTCTACAGATCCATTCTCAAGACCCGCAACGAAGAGCCGTTTGCCCTTCACATCCACATCCATATGATCGATGCGCCCCTTTACGTTCGGCAAAGGAATCGTTTGCACTAACTGCAAGGGAGCTGCACTCTGGGCGTCGGTAAGCGCGGGCGAAGCGAAGAGTAGGGCGACAAGCAAGCAGTGCGTTTTCATTTCACCTCCGTAAAAGTCATCCGGTTGTAAGTACAGCGAAATGCCGATTCACCAAATCACCTTCAGAGCAAACTGAATCTGCCGCGATGGCGCCTGGGTCGAAGTGATCAGTCCTGCGTTGGCAATGGGTTGCCCACCGGAATCGAAGATGTTCCTGTTGTCCAGGGGCGGAGCGAAATTTGCACGATTAAGGACATTGAAGAACTCCGCCCGGAACTGCGTGTTGAAGGTGTCGGAGATGCGCTTGACGTAGTTGTTCTTAAATACGGAAAAATCAAAGTTCAAAAGGCCCGGCCCAATGAGAGTGTTCCGCCCGAGGTTCCCACGCAACGTGATCGGATTGGGAACGGTGAAGCACTGTGCCTTGATGTAATGGATCGGATTTCCCGAATTGACCAGTGATCCGCAACCGGAACCGCCCGATAGGTTGGGAACATCGATATTTGGATCGGTGCTCTTCACGCCGAGCGTGTCTCCGGCGAAACCCGGAGTAAAGGGCACACCAGTGCTGGCTTCAAAAACTCCGCCCAATTGCCATCCTCCGAAAGCCCATGTAGCAAAGCCGGAAGTCCACTTCGGCGTACCGAGGTCCCAGGTGTAATTTATTTCCAGGTTGTGCGCGATGTTGAAATCCGCCAGACCTCGATTCAGTTTTGTGTCGAACCACAGCGGGCTGGAAATTGAATTCGAGTATTCGTCGCCCACCAGACTGCCCGACGAAGTATCAATTGTCTTGCCCCAGGTATACGAGCCCTCAATTTGAAGTCCCCGACCGATTTTCTTCTTAACCTGGACTTGCAGTGCATCGTAGAACGAATTCCCTTCCCAAAAAGCACCGGTAAGACGACCAGTATTTAGGTTGAGCCGCATTCCGCTTCCGGCAGGCGACGGCCAGAGATAGCCCTGCGCTTTGAGCGTAGGCAGAACGATGTCCGCGTCTTCCACTCGAAAAGGCTGGTGCACGCCACGTGAACCGACGTACCCGATTCTCACGTTGAAATCCGTGGCAATCTCGCGCTGAACAGTGAGGTTCCACTGCATGATGTAATTGCGATGCGGATGGGACTCAAAATACGCCTGGCGAAAGGTGTTCGACGATCCAGCCACAATATTGAATGCCGTGTTCGGGAACGAGCCCGCGGGCAGATTCGTAGAACTTCCCAAACCATAAAAAGGTGCTGAGAAGAGTTCGTTGAACTGGATGACGTAGGGCAGGGGCAACACGTCGAAGATTCCGAAGCCCCCACTCAAAGTGGACTTGCCATCGCGGAATGGGTCCCAGGAGATTCCCACGCGAGGCTCAAAGTTGCGAGTTGTGGAGTTGGAGAACAGCGGATCACCCAAGTGCGGCGTAGCATCCGTGAGTTGCCGGAGAACAGTCAACTTTCCATGAACTTCTGTCGGTACGGTCGCCATTTCATAGCGCAGGCCCAGATTAATGATGAGGTTCTGCCGCCAACGCCAATCGTCCTGGAGATAAGCCCCCAGGATCGTTTGGCGAAAGCCCCGCTCGGAGATAGTGCTGGGTATCCCTGCGGACAAGAAAAACGGATGATTTGTCAGAAAATCGGAGAGCGAGTTGAAGGAAAAAACGCCATTAGGATCTGAAGTCGCCAGGATGTTGTCCCTGATTCTTTCCATCCCGCCGCCGAATTTCAAGGTGTGACTGCCCCTAGTAAACGAAATGTCGTTATAGGCTTGAATCGAGGTCCAGTGGAAATGGTAGCTTCCTATAGCTCCCAAACCACCCACAAAAGCCGTGAGGCCCGGAACGGTGATACCGGCGGCGTTGCGGCCGGGCACAGTTCCGAATGACGAGTCTGCAGCGAGAGGGTTTCCACTTGCGAACGTCAGGCCGGTGGTCGCGACCACGCGATTGATTCCGAAGCGAAAGGAATTCAGAAGACGAGGACTAAAGGTGTGAGATTCGTGCAAGGCGAAGAACTGCCGGCGCGAATCGTATCCCGTCCGTTTATTGTCAAGCTCGTCGGGCTGCCTTACGGTTCCGCTGTCAAACATGTAAGTGCCCGAGAGCGCGTCTTGCGCTGAAAAAGTATGATCAATCTTGGTTGTAAAATAATTTTCAGGTGTGACGGTCTGTCCTGCGAAGGTGAATATGCCCGTGTCTCCGGTTCCAGATGCGCACGAAGAAAACGGGCACAACAAAGCCCCGTTCGGTAGTGGGTAAAATGCCTTGAGAAAACGCGCAGCCTCAGGGTCCACTGCAATTGTTGTCGTTGAGCTGCAATCGGGAGGGGCGCAGAGATGTCCATCCCGTGCCGCCTGTGAAGGCACGGTATCCACCTGCGTGATTCCTTGCGACTGACGCAGACCTTCGTAATCAGCGAAGAAAAATGTGCCGTCTTTCACAACAGGTCCACCGATGGAACCGCCGAACTGATTCCTATGGAACGCGGGCTTTGCCTTGTCGAAGAAATTCCGAGCATCGAACGCACTATTGCGAATGTATTCAAACGCGTTTCCGTGGAAATCCTTAGTCCCCGAACGTGTGGAAGCGCCAATAATACCGCCCGAAGAGCGCCCGAATTGCGCTGGATAATTGCTCGACAGCACGGTGAACTGCTCAACGGCGTCTGAACCCAAATTCACGCCCAAAGCACTGCCCGGGGGACCATTCACGTAGTCATTGACGCTGATCCCGTCCAGCCTAGAGTCATTCTGCCGGGGTCGCCCTCCCGAGATCGTCATTTGCGTTCCGAAACCCCTCTGTCCCTGGCCTGAAGACTGAGTGCGAGCGGTTGCCACGCCCGGTTCTAGGGTAGCCAAATCCGATGCTGAACGCCCATTGAGAGGCAGGTCGCTCACGCTCTTGGAACTCACGACGCCGCTCACACCGGAGGCTCCGCCTTCGCCGGCGCTTGTGCTGCTTTCGGCTTGCATGACAATGTCCGCGCGGCTATTCGTGCCGGCGATAACCGTCACCGTCGTCCGCACTGCTACAAAACCCTTTGCAGTAACTGTAACCTCGAAGACCCCAGGCGTGAGATTGCGAAGCGAGAAGGAGCCGTCGACCTTCGCATTGATGGTCTTCGTGCCACCCTGCGCCGTGTTCTTTACAGTCAACAGGGCATTCGCAATCGGAGCGCCAGTGCTGCTGGCGATTCGGCCAGCCAGAGTCCCCACTGTGATTTGGGCATTCAATCGAGGGCAAAGAAAAAGACAAAATAACAAGGTAATCACTTTGGCGACGCTTGATAGCTTTCTGTTCTGATTCGAATCGAAAGGCACTGTGCGTCCCCGTGCCCGGAGGCATTCGCCAACCGGGGCTCTTGTGCCAAGCGTGATCCGCCCGGCTCCGCTCATCTTAGGGGTATGGACCGGACGCTCCTACTGAAGATTTCCTAAACGAATCGTCAGGATCTCTCGCAGGCACGCTCTTCGTAGGGACGAAATTCATCGCCAATTTGTTGGAAAACCAGCGGAGAATAAAGAAATGGTTGCGCAGGATCAATTTGCCGTTCGAATCCGGGCGCCCCAACCAAAACATCTCGCGTATTTTCTTGGGCTGGTTATTCCCAGCTCCGTCGAGATGCTTCGCATCTTGTTCCTGAGCAGCGCCACTATGGCGGACTGAAATAGAGCGGCATAATTCAAAACTTCCTCCTACAGACCATCAAAATAGCGATGACCTTAACCTATCTCCTACGACTTTGAACCTTCCCAGCCGAGGATTCATGGGGCGAAGGCATAAGTCCATTTCACCGCGAATCGCGTTTCTCGCACCTGCGGAGGATTCGCCGGCGCAATGCTCGCAAATTGAGTCCCGACGTTATAGATAATGTAGAAATCGCTGTCCGGACGATAGTTATACCTCAAGCGCACATTGGCGCTCATCGCCTGCGTGTTCGAAGTATCGAGTTGAACCAAGCTTGTAAACGTCAAAAAACGAGTGAAGGAATAATTTCCTTGCACGCTCGCCAGCACTACGGAAAAATTCCCATTCGTCAGCGGCAATCGGAATCGGTCCCACGTCTCCGAAGCCGAGATCGAAAACTTCGCCGTTGGCCGATAGTTAGCCCGCACACGAAATTCATTTAGCGTCCCGCCGTAATATCCCCCAAATCTTTCAAAAAAGTTGTAAGTGAACCGCCGTTCTTTCCCGGACCCGTATGTAAGCTGATGCCGCGCAAAATGATAGAGACCATTCGGAATGAACACGTTCTTATAGATGTGAAGCGGTGTCGTGATTCGCTGGGTAAACACATCTGCGATGTCATCATCGGTGTAGGCGCCGTTATTAAATTCCGCTCGATACGTCCCTTGCCACTCCTGCGTTTGCACCACGCCTTGAGTGTCCGGCGCGTGAAGAATAAAACCCTCGAACTGCATCTCCCTGACTCCCTTGATTGCCGGCCTGACTTTGAAAGTCAGATCCGCGTTGGTTTGATTCGCATCCGTAAGTTCAATGAACCCTACCTCAGGGTTGAAGTTCGGCCCTATTTTCCTCCGTTCGAATTTTCCCTCTACCCAATTCGAGCGATACGACAGCGAAGCGCCGACATCGCTGTTTCCGCTGGGCTGTCCGGGAGATTGCGTGCCCGCCACATGCGCGTCCACCAGCCAGTCCTTTAAAAAGACCAGGCGTGTATCGACTCCCCCAGTTTGATTGAAGCTGTCCAGCATGTTGCCGGAGCGCTTATCAATGCCCATCACTCCGATGTACGAACCGCCCCACAGCGACTCCTTTAACCGAACTACCGCATAATTCCCGTAAGGATTCGGGCCACTCGATCGCGTGTCCACATCCATTAGCCCAAACTGCAGACGGCCGATCGCGCCCGTCAGTTTCGCGCCGCCATTGACCGGCACTTGGTTACCCGTCACCGAATCGATACCGATCTGCCGGCTGAAAAATAGTTTGTCCTGCTCGCCCAGACTGAAGTCGAAAACTCCTGCGTTCTCGAGAAAGAATTGGCGTTTTTCCGGAATGAAAATCGGAAAAGGAGTCAGATTGAACTGCTGTTGGTCCACATCCGTCGCGGAAAAATCCGTATTCCCCGTGACGTTTAAGATCATGTTGGAGCGAATTCCGTATTTCACATCCAATCCGCCGGTGAGAGGGAACGCGGTGTTTTGCCCGGTCCGTTTGTCATATTGAGCCAGCCCATAGGGCTTCACGATGAAAAGCCTTCCGCTTCCGATGTCGGTGATTCCTCTGAGTTCCCCGGCTTCAGAAACCTTCTTCATTCCAAACGTCCGCCGGTACGCGGCCCAGGTATCCTCCTCATTCTTTCGACGAATGAATCGCTTGAAGTTCAATCCCCACACGACATCCTTCGATTTCGTAAAATTCAATGTAGTAAACGGAATCTCAATGGTTGCTGTCCAGCCCTGCTTGGTAATTCGCGCCTCCGATGTCCACACGCCATCCCACCCTGAATCGAAATCGACCTCTTCAGAACCGCTTTGCTCTCCGACGATTACGCCATCGCTTTGTGTCCCAAGCGGATTGATCTGGAAGACGTAAGCGTCCCGCCGGTCGTGATTCGAATCGATAAGAATTTCGAAGTAGTCGTCTAGTTCCTGACTGACGTCCCGCCTCAGTTCGGTCGCGATGATGCGCGACGGCTCGGAGTCATAGCAAGAAATCCCAAAGAACACGGCATGCCGCATGAACAAGATGCGCACTTCGGTTCTTTCCGTAGGTACCTCTCCCTCATGCGGCTCGCGCTGTCGAAAATCCATTATCGGTTTCGCAGCTTGCCAGAGAGGATCGTCGAGAGTTCCATCGAGCTTAGGTGCGCGGTCCACGCGGACTGCGTCCGCTACGCGCGCGCCTTCCTGGGGACCCGAATGACTTGCAGTGGGAAGCGCCGCTGCGGTGGAGCAGAGACAAGAGTGCGGCAAGAAACATGCTGCGGAGAGCATTGCGAGCATAAACAGAAATTTAGTCAATTAGGCCGCCTGGTTGCGAGGTTCGAACAGGAACACGATCACGGCCGCGGACAATGGCCCTAACACTGCACGTCGGGATGCCAGGAGCCGAAGTCGAACGCTGCGTGCACCTCGGCTCCGTAACAATTCTTATTTCAGGCGCTGTTGGACTACTTGCAGCTGTCGCTTATCATCTTCAGATTGGTAACTTGGACTTGACCGGCCCATCCCTCGGCTTCTTCGTCTCGGTCTCCTGCTTTCAAGGTCCCTGTTACGGTCACCTTGTGGCCGATGTGATCTTTCAGAGCCACCCGCGTGCTGGTTGGCTCGTATTTTTTCCCACCCGCCTCAGTCATTGCGAATTCGTTTGCCTCATCTCCCTTTTGCAAACACCCGCTTATCGTGATCGTCTTCTGCTTTGGTTCGCTTTGCCGGGCTTCAACGACAACGAGGCTCGGACCGATGCCAAGAACAGCTACCAATATTGGCAGAGGCCATTTCAATCTTCTCCGCATGCTTCACCTCCTCACGGTGAAAGTTTTATAGCAAGAGCCCATCCGCCGGTAGGACCATAAAAGAATGAACCTAACCAGGAGGCGCAACGCTTAAAGCCCTCCAGTCTCGCATCTTATGCACTGGTCCTGCTCGCACCTACTGAAGATTTCCTTACAAATCGTTCAGGACCGGGCCCCTCCTTATCATTCTTTTGGGCTCTAGGCGCCGGGCTATTCTACGGCCGCCCCGCATGTTTGTCGTCGACCGTAGCTGCGAAAAGAAAGGTCCCAACAATTCCAATTAGCCCCGCCCCGAGGAAAGGAATCTGTGGTCGAATCCCCCACAGCAGGCCTCCTATCGCTGACGCCGGTGTAATCGAGAGACTCCGGACAAGATAGTAGAGGCCGACTGTGCGAGCGCGAGTCTGCGCGTCTGCGAAGTCTACGATCATGGCTTTGCGGGAGGGTTCGCCGATCTCTCGCAAGCCCCCGATCACAAATGCGCCCACTAGCCAGGCGAAACTATTAGCGAACACGACAGCGACCGGAAAAAGTGCGAAGCAGTACTCAGGAATCGTAATACTGGTCACGTTGGTCACATACAGGACGGTAAATATGTCGGCCATCCCTTCGCAGGTACGGATGGCAATATCGGACACGAGGAGTCGCTTGAGCGTCGGATGGAAGGCATTCCAAACGCCGCGCAGCTTTACGCTGTCCTTGGGAGCGACTCGAAGGTTGATAAGGAAGAGCAGGGGTACGGCGATTCCGACAAATACAAGAGTGATTGCGAGCCCAGCTCTAATTCCCGTACGCAGGCCGAACGCTGCAATCATCGCGCCACCGACGAGAGGAGAAAAAACCATCGGAATGCGCTTCAGAATCGATTGAACAGTGAAACCCATGGCGCGCCGTTCCTTGGAAAGCGCGTCACCGATGGTGGCGAAGATGGCAGGCGATGCCATGGATTGCCATGCCATCGTGAAAGCGAGTCCAAGGAAGAGGTATGGCCACGACGGGCTGAAAAAGTAGATTAAATATCCGGTCGAAGCAGCCGCGAGAAACGCTAAGAACGCACGGCGACGCCCCCAATGGTCGGCCATCCAGCCGCCCGGATACTGGTAGAGTGCATCGAAGAAATCTTCCGCGGTACCGAACAGCCCAATTCCTGTGGCGCTGGCACCCAGCAACTCCAGATACTTTGGAAGGAATTTCTTCCAAAGCTCTTCTCCCAGCCCGACCAAAAACACAGCACCGGAAGCGGCGGTGACGTTGCGCTCAACGCCGAGAAAGTTTGTCAATCGCCTCGACGCACTTGTCACTGCTGTTCCCAAAAGGACTCGCCCCGAAGCAAAGCCGAACGATGCCCTACTTGTTGGTCACTGCGTCATAGACGACCATGCGCGCAACGGCTTTTCCGTCTGCCTCCTGCTCTGGCGCATAGACGCGATGAGTCTCAGGGTCCACCGCCAAGCTGTGCACCTTCTTCTGAACCGGGAAGTCTTCGAGCTTTCGGTAGTGGTCGGGGTCGTCCATCTGGAATACCGAGATGGCACCAGTCGAGCAGGCGACGTAAATTCGCTTCAGTCCAGGGTCGAACTTGATGACGTCGGGTCCGCCCGCCATCGCTAGGAACGCGATGGGCTGGTTCTTGTCGAGGTCGAACACGGTCATAAGCTCGTTGCCTTCGCAGGACAGGAAGGCCCGATGATGGTCAGGGTCAAGGGTCATCCCGTGATTTTCTTTGCAGCGTCCCACGGGATAACGCCCTACGACCTCATCCATGGCCGGATCGATGACGGCAAAAATATTCTGATCCTGCAGATTCACATAAACCTTCTTGGCAACAGGATCGTATTGCGGCATTCCCGTTTCACTGTCGAAGTGCAGGGTTTTGATGATTTCGTCCTTGGTCACATCAACCACTGCTTCTGCCTTACCTCGTTCATCCGAAACGTAGAGTTTGTGAAACGGGGCTGCGTAAGTGCTTCCGTCCGGTTTGGCTTCCGTCTTCAGTTTCTTGATAACTTTCATCTGTTTCAGGTCCACGACGCCGATCGTGTTATCGCCAGCGTTTGACGTATAAAACTTCTTGAGTTCCGGAATGTACTCGACGCCCTCCGCACCGGGCGTGTCGGTCACTGTTGCAACTACTTTGTTTGTACGGAGGTCGATGACATACGTCTGTCCTGCGGCGAGATGCGCGGAAATCAAGTAGTGGTCGTCCGCATCGATCGTGAGATAGTCGAATCGCTTTCCGCCCGGGCCCGGCAGGTCGAATGTGGCAACCTGCTTGAGCGTTTGGCCAGATAAGTTTGCCGAAGACAAGCTGCCGAACAAGAGAAATGTAAAAACCGCAGACCGCAGAGAAAACAGTTTCGTTTGCATTACTACCTCCGAAATGTAGTTACGACTCATCGCGAAGCACGACGCCCGCAACACCGGCACCGACAATCAGAACGGGTTCCGGGATTTTCTTGAAACCAAGCAGCACGCCAAAGGAAATCGGCGCAATCACCACCGTCGGCACGTATCACGTTACCGAACGAAGCTCGTCTAGTGCGTGCCCCCAGGAGCGGCAGCGCCTTTACCCAGTTCGTCGAGTGCCGACTTGAATCCTGTCGCCAGCTTATCGGCCGGGCCTCTTCCCCAGTAATGCAGGAAGATCACCACCGGCCGGTCTCCGGTCATATGGTGATGAATCGCGACGACGTCGAGACCGTTCTTGCGAAGCGCCTTCAGAACTGGCGTGATTTCGCTTTCGAGCATTGCCACGTCGCCCGCGATCGCAGCATCCTCCTGTGTGCCCACAAACGCCGCCCAGGTGTTGAGCCCCATGCGAGCGTTGATGACGGCGCCGTGCTCCTTCATGCCGAGGTCGTCACGTCCTACAGTGATTTTGTAGACCGCGCCGGATTGCTCGCCTTCGTGCCCCACGATCTTGGCCAGCTTGGCGGTATCGAGCGCCGTGCCACCGCCTCCGGTCGAGGGTGCTGGCGCCGCGGGCGTCACGTGACCGATCAAATGCAAACCTGGTTTTACACGGCGTGCCAGGTCCGCAGCCTTTCCCATGCCGTGAACGTGCATGAAATAGACGTGCGGGTCGTCCCAGAAAAAGTGGTTGTGAAGTGCGGTCACATCGATCCCGTTATCGAGAAGCGCTGACATGATGGGATTGACTTCCTCCTGAAGCAGCACAAGATCGCCCATCATCACGTCGGTTCCGTCTGTAGCTTTTGTCAGAGCTATCCAGCCACCGAATCCGAATGGCGTTGGCGTCGAGAACCCTTGTATCGTCATCTTCAAATCGCTGCGCGGGATATTTACTTTGAGAACGCCCGCCTTGAAGTCGCCCTTCCGGTCCAAAGCCTTCAGAACATCCTGGTAATCGCTCGGCACCTCTTGCGCGAAGGCGCTGCCGTCGAAGAGCAACAGACAACCGATCGCAAATACGATCAGCGTTCGGTTTTGCATGAAACGAAACATGTCACGAACCTCCTTGTGTTCGAGTTTGAAAATCAAGAAATTAAGAAAGCAAAACTGCTACAGCTCCTTCAACTGCTGGCGAACGTATTCATACAGAGCGTCGTACAGCGGAAACTCGCGCGCCAGGCGCTCCTCGTCACTGATTCCGGTGAGTGCAAAGCCGTGCGCAATGGCACGCAGCCCGAGAGCTTCGGGGGAAACATGTTCCTGCCCTTTCACGTCAGCTCCTCGGACGATCAGTGCGAGGCGATGAAGCGCGCGGTCAGTCAGCTTGTAATCCTCGAGAACGGCCTCAAACGTACAGCGCTCTCCCCGATGATTCAGCTGCACCTCCGGAAACCGCGTCGCATCGAACGGGATCGCCCCCTCCTTCTGCGCCGTGTCCAGAAGCTGATCTTCGGGCACAAAAAGGAATTCGGCCTGTGCATCAATGAAGCGCCGTATGAGCCAGGGGCAGGCAACGCGATCCACCTTGATATTTGTTCTGGTAACCCACTTCATCGAGAATCTCCTCGAATTCCCGCGTGCGGCTGAAGATCCGGCTGATAGCGAGCGAAACACCTCGCACATCAGTTCCCTGAACTCTTAGGGCCCGGGGGAGCGCGGTCGCACAGCCACATGGATACCAGCTCGCAATTCGTCCGTGCCTCGTACGGCAACCTCATCTCCATCCCGCAAGTCACCGAAAACCTCTGTCAGCTTTCCGTCGACTTCGCCCGTTTGGACGTTGACCCATTCCACGTTCCCGTCCCGGATGCGGACAACGAAGATTGCCTCTGTGGTTCGGGCGACAGCAGATGTCGGAACAAAGAGAGTGGGTTGCGCTCGGCTGACAGGCCAAAGGACTTCCGGAAACATGCCCGAAGCCAGGCGTCCGTCCGTATTCGTTACGTCCAACTCGACGGGCATTGTTCGCGTTTTCACGTCCACAGAACGAGCAATCCGCGCAACTCTTCCGGAGAAAGCTTGATTCGGAAAAGCCGGGACACTGAATTGGACACTAGCTCCTTCTGTCACACCGGCCACATACTTCTCAGGAACGGGGACCGGGAGTCGCAAACGCGAAGTCTTTTCCACCCGCACGATCGGAACTCCAACACCGGAACCACTGGCCGGTCCTACGAGCGCCCCTGGATGAACGTTTCTCTCCGTCACAACACCATCGAAAGGCGCTCGAACCTGCAGGTACCCCTCAATTTCGCTAACTGATTTCAGTGCCGATCGCGCAGCTTGGGCGCCTTCGCGGACGGATTCGAGCCGTGCACGGTCGGCCTCGACTGCCTTTTGCGCAACCTCTAAATCATTTCCCGAAACTACGCCGGGAGTTGCGGAAGCCGCTTTCAGTCTTTGGTAGGTGCTCTCATCCGAGGCGAGTTTTGCTTCTGCTTCTCCACGTTGAGCCTCCGCTCCCTGGAGTTTCGATTGCGCTTCAGAACGCTGGGCGGCAACTTCGGGAGCAACAAGGCGTGCCATGAGTTGTCCAGTTTTCACGACCGATCCACGATCCACGCTGATCGAATCGATGAACGCGGTAACCTTGGGATAGACCGCGACCATCTCATATGGCTGCAGCTCCCCCGGTAAGCGGACAGTGATAGCAAGCTTCCTCGAGACGACCTTTGCAACTTCCACCGTTGGAGCGAGCGCCGAAGCTCCTTGCGCGTTCGCTTTGCTGGCGGAGGAGCCAGAATTCGAACCACAGGAACTGCAGAAACAAGCGCTACTGGCGAGGACCGCGCCAAATAAAATGCCCGTTCGACTCATAGAGCTTCTCCGCGCAAGTGGTTTTGATTCTCCGCGTGCTGGATTGCGAAAGCGCTCTGAGGATCTTCAGGATCAAGTGACGGCGATTTCACCCCAGCTCGCTCCTGGACCATGGAAAACACCAGAGGCAGGATCAGCAGAGTCGCGGCGGTAGCAAACGATAACCCGCCGATCACGGCTCGTCCGAGAGGCGCCGTCTGCTGGGCTCCCTCCCCGATTCCCAGCGCCATGGGAATCATTCCCGCGACCATGGCCATACTGGTCATCAAGATGGGTCTCATGCGGGTTTGCGCGCCGTGGATCGCCGCGACACTTGACGTGTTCCCTGCGCGGCGGTGCTCCTCGGCGAAAATGATCAGCAGAATGGCGTTCGCGACGGCGACCCCGATGGCCATGATGGCTCCCATAAAAGATTGCACGTTCAGGGTGGTCCGCGTAATCAACAGCATGAAAATTACGCCGCAAACGACCGCGGGAATCGTCGACAAAACCACGAACGCAAGCTTCATAGACTGGAAATTGGCGGCAAGAAGAAGAAAGATGACCAGGACTGCGAGAAGAAGGCCCACTCCCAGGCTCGACAATGTTTGCTTCATCGGACCAATCTGCCCGCGCACGTCGACCTTCACGCCGCGAGGTGGAAGTCCAGCGCGTTTGATTGCTTCATCCAACTGTTTCGATACCCGGCCAAGGTCCTGGCCGGACACGTTCGCGGTAAGTGTCACTATCCTTTGTCCGTTTAGTCGATGATATTCTCCAACGACATTGCCGTAGTTCACCTGAGCGACGTCGCCCAACAAAGGATGAGAAGCGGTCCCCAGTGTGACGGGAATGCGCTCAACATCCTGGATCGAGGCCATCTCTGACTGAGGAACTTGCACCTGGACTTGATATCCGACACCGGATTTCGGGTCGGCCCAGTAATTGGGAATGACAAACCGGCTCGACGACGTTGCGGCCAGGAAAGAACGGCCAACGCTAGCCGCGGTAACTCCCAGTTGCCCGGCACGTTCCCGGTCGATGTTGACGTCCACGCTCGGATAGTCGAGCGGTTCGTCGTATTGAAGGTCGCGGAGTGCGTGAACCTGGGCGAGTTCGCCGCGAACCTTTTCGGCGAACGCCCGGCTGGCCCCAAGGTC
>Ga0137403_10004260_pt1 | contig 16896 bp, 8 predicted proteins | sample CZOMad2_1_16fung_FD_122057 | JGI IMG/M metagenome (GOLD analysis project Ga0137403, IMG submission 122057) | Vadose zone soil fungal communities from Angelo Coast Range Reserve, California, USA - CZOMad2_1_16fungal (Hybrid Assembly) | ecosystem: Environmental > Terrestrial > Soil > Vadose zone...
TCACGTCGAGCTCCAGGCACTCCTCCTCCACCCGCACCGTGCCGCGGGACACCTCGGGCTCCCGCGGCTCCCTTGCCGTCGCTGCTCTCGATCGTGCCATGCGCAGAGGCATAGCAGGGAGCGTGCCGTCGAAAACGTCTTGGGGCGCCGTGTACGGGCTGCCGCAGGTTTGCGCGATTGGGCGCCCCGGCACGGATGCATTGACCCGCCATCGGTGGCAGGGCAAAACGACCCCCTCCCAAAGGAGGAGGCCAAATGGCGCAGGTCACCATCCGTCCGCTCAAGAACGGTCCGTATCAGGTCTCCGGAAAGCCGCCGCTCGTCGACGCGGAGGGGGCGCTGTCCCCGGTTGACGACGATCCCATCTACCTCTGTCGCTGCGGGCACTCGGCGTCCAAGCCTTTTTGCGACGGCACGCACAAGAAAGTCGGCTTTCAGGCCGACGGGTACGTGCGCGTGTCGACGGGGCGCTGACGGCCGACGTCCTCCACGTCTACCCGACGGCCCTGAAGGTGGAGGGCGTGCTGCGCGAGCGGGCACGCGCGGCGGGCTGCCTCCTCGGCCACCGGGTCACGACCTTTCCCGAGCTGACCGACGCGCTCGCCCGCGACCTGGGCGCGCCGGCGCACGTCCTCGAGCCGGAGATGGCGGCGGTCGTGCTGGCGCGTGCCCTCGAGGCGCCCGGCATCCCGGCGGCGCTCCGCCTCCCGCAGCGCGGGCTCCTGCACGAGCTCCTGCGGGTGATCGCCGAGCTCGAGTCGGCCTACCTGGCCCCCGCGGACGTGGCGGCGCTCGCGGCCGCGCTCCCCTCCGGCGCGTCGGCCGCGCGCCTCGGCGAGCTCGGGCGCGTCTACGCCGCGTACGAAGCGGAGCTCTCCCGGATCGGTGCCGTCGACCGCCACGGACGCGAGCGGCGGGTGTGCGAGGGCCTCGCCGCCGCCGAGGCGGCCGGCACCTGCCCGGCGGTGCTCGCCGGGGTCGGGAAGATCATCTTCGCGGAGATCTACGACTTCTCGATCCTCCAGTTCCTGATCGCCACCAGCCTGATCCGGCTGGTCGGTGACGCCGAGCTGGTCGCCTTCGCGCACGCCGAGAACGTCGACGCGACGCGCTTCCTCGCTCGGACCTGGAACCGCTTCGTGGGCGACGAGGCGATCGCGGACCAGGTCCTACCGTCATTCGTGGAGCGCGGCGGCCGCGGCGGCAGCCTCGCGGCGGCGCTCGGCGGCGTGTTCGCGACCGAGCGGCCGGCGCCCGCGGCGCCCGACGGCTCGATCCGCGTCGTCGTCGCGCCGAGCCGCTATCGCGAGGTGGAGGCGGCGGGACGCGCGATCCGCGCCCGCCTCGAGCGCGGGGCGCCGCCCGAGCGCATCGCGCTCCTCGCCCGTGACCTCGCCGTCTACGGCGACCTCATCGAGGACGTGTGCCGGCGCTACCGCATCCCGGTCTACTTCCGCAAGGGGCGCCCGCTGCTCGCCAACGGCCTCGTGAAGGCGTGCCTCGACGTGGTGCGCTGCGTGGTCGAGGGCTTCCCGCGGGCGCGCCTCGAGGCGCTGCTCGACTCCGACTACCTGGGCGCGGCGCCGCCCCGGCTGGCGCGCACGCTCCGCCGCACGGGCTTCGTCGCCGAGGCGGCGCGGCCGCTGGCGGACTGCGTCGCGCACCGCCTGGCCGCGCTCGCCGAGGAGGCCGGCGACGTGCGCCTCCCCGCCGAGCGCCGCGCGCGAGCCGCCGCGCGACGCGCGCGTCTCGCCGAGGACGGCGCGCGCCTGCTGGCGGTGGTCGAGACGCTGCGCGGGCTCGACGGGCCGCGCGCGCCCGCCGGCCACGTGCGCGCGCTCCGCCGCGCGCTCCGCGCCCTCGGGCTGCGCCCGGTGCCGCGCGGGGCGCTCGTCCCCGCCACCACGCGGCGGGACGTGCGCGCCCGCGAGCGCCTGGAGGAGGCCCTCGACCAGCTCGCCGGCCTCGCACGGGCGCTCGGCATGGCGGCCATGCCGCTCGGCGAGCTCCTCCGCCTCCTCCTGGCCGCGCTCGAGCCGCTCCAGGTCGAGGACGCGGCCGAGCGCACGGGGAGCGTGCGCGCGCTCAGCGTGCTCGACGCGCGCGGCCTCGACTTCGACGTGGTCTACCTCCTCGGGCTCGACGACGGCACCTTCCCGGCGCCGCGCGGCGAGAGCCCGCTCTGGCCCGACGCCATGAAGCGCGAGGCGAACCGCCCGGCGGCCGAGAGACTCCGGCGGAAGCTCGGCCCGCGCGCCGCGGGGCTGCCGCTCGGCGGTCTCTTCCGCACCGCGCGCGAGGCGAGCCTGGAGGATCCGTTCCTCTTCTTCCTGGCCCTCTCGATGGCCGAGCACGAGCTGGTCCTCTCGTACCCGGAGACCAACGAGCAGGGGAACCCGACCGTTCCCTCGCCCTTCCTCGACGAGGTGCAGGCGACGGCCGCCGGACCGCTGCCGCGCACGGTGCTGGATCCGACCGCGCTCGTGCCGCCGGGCGAGGAGTGCTGCGAGCCGGCGGAGCTGGTGGGCCGGGCGTCCCTCGCGCGCTGGTCGCAGCGCGCCGGCGCGCCGCCCGACCGCCTCACGGCCGCGCTCGCCGAGGCGCGGCCGGAGCTCGCCCGTCGCCTCGCGGCGATCGACCGGCGCGCCGCGCTCGAGGAGCGGCGGAGCCGCTACTTCCTCTGCGGCCGTGACGATCCCCGCAAGGACGCGCTCGCCGACGCATTCGTGGGACGCATCCCCGTCCCGCCGGAGCTCGCCGCCCGCCTGGCGGCCATGCGCTGGACGCCGACGCGGCTCGAGGCGCTCGGCGCCTGCGGCTTCAAGTTCTACGCCCGTGAGGTGCTCGGCCTGACGCCCGAGGACGATCCCGAGGCCCAGGTCGATGCGCTCGAGCGCGGCACGCTGGCGCACGCCGTGCTGGAGGCGCTCTTCCGCACCCATGCGCGCCTGCCGGCCGACCTGGCGGCGGCCCGCGCGCTGGGCCAGGAGCTCGTCGCGCAGACCCGCGAGCGGGCAGGGCAGACCATCGTTGCCAAGGACCCCTGGCTCTTCGACGTCGCCTGGCGGCGGGTTGCGGCGGCCGTGGACGCCCTCATCGTCCGCGAGCACGCCGAGGAGCGGGCGTGGGGAGGGACGATCGAGCGCATCGTGGAGCGGCCGTTCGAGCGGGCGCTCGCTGATCCGGACGGCGGGCCGGCGCTCACGCTGGCCGGGACGCCGGACCGCGTCGACCTCTTTCGCGACGGGGCCGCGATCCGCCGCCTGCGCGTGGTCGACTACAAGATGAGCCGCAGCCCGGCGCGCTACGCCGCGCGCATCGATCCGGCGCGCGAGCTCGGCAAGACGGGCTTCCAGATCCCCGTCTACCTGCTGGGCGCGCTCGCGGCGGTCGAGGGGCTGGCGGAAGGGGCGGAGCTCTCGGGCGGCTACCTCGTGCTCGAGGCCGAGAAGATGCCGCAGGTGCGGACGTTCCCGCGCCCGCTCCTCGACGGCCTGGCGGCGCGCATCACGGCGCTGGTCGGGCGCGCGCGCGCGGGCCGCTTCGACGTCGATCCCGAGCCCTGCGACCCGTACTGCCCGTACCGCGCCGTCTGCCGCTACCAGCGCCCGCCGCTCGAGGAGGAGACGGCCGGTGCCTGAGAGCTGGGTGCCGACCGACGAGCAGCGCGCGGCGATCGAGGTCGCCGGCTCGGCGGCCGTACGCGCCGGGGCGGGCTCGGGGAAGACCGCGGTGCTGGCGCGGCGCTTCGTGCACCTCCTCCGCCCGGACGGCCCGGTGGCCGAGGTGAGCCAGATCCTCGCCATCACCTTCACCGAGAAGGCGGCGGCGGAGATGACGCGCAAGATCCGCGAGGTGATCGCCGACGAGCTGGGGGCGGCGGACGCGGCGACCCGCGCGGACTGGGCGCGCGTGCGCCGCGACCTCCTGGGGGCGCAGATCTCCACCATCCACGCCTTCTCCGCCCGCGTCCTGCGCGAGAACCCGCTCGAGGCCGGGGTCGATCCGCGCGCCGCCGTGCTCGACGAGCACGAGAGCCGGACCTACGTCGAGAGCACGGTGGAGGCCGCGCTGCTGGCGCACCTCCGGGCCGGCGACGCCGCGGCACGCGACCTCGTGCTGCGCGCGGGGCTCGCCGGCGGGCCGAGCGGCGGCGCCGTCGGGCTGGTTGCCGACTTCCTCGCCCGGCTCGGCCGCACCGGACGCGACGGCGCCTGGCTGGTGGCGGCGACGGCGCGGCAGGCGGAGCGGGCACCCGAGGCCAGCGAGGCGCTGCGCGCCGCCGGGGCGCGCCTGGTCGCGACGATCGACGCGCGCCTCGCCCAGGCGGGCAGGGGAAGGGGCGCCCAGGCGCTCGCAGAGGCGTGGCCGGCCTGGAAGGAACGGCTCCGGCGCCTCGGCCCCGAGACGCCGCTCGGGGAGTTCCTCGCCCTGCGCTCGCTGCGCGCGCTGCTCGCCCGGGCGGGGCTCGCGAGCGCCGTGGAGGCCGAGCTCGCCGTGCAACCGGGCGGGCGCCTCCAGGGGACGCTCGCCGAAGCGTACGGCATGCTGCGCGCGCTGCCGGAGAACGAGCGCCTCGCGCGCCTGATCGCGGCCGTCGGCGAGGCGCTCCGCGCCCGCAAGCGCGAGGACGCCGTCCTCACCTTCGACGATCTCATCGGCGAGACGCGCGCCGTCCTGGCGGGGCACCCCGCCGTGCGCGAGCGCTACGCCCGCCGCTTCCGCGCCATCCTGGTCGACGAGTTCCAGGACACCGACCGCGTGCAGGCCGAGATCGTGCGCCTCCTGGCGGCGGGCACGCCCGCGCCGCTCGTGTTCGTGGTGGGCGACGAGAAGCAGTCGATCTACCGCTTTCGCGGCGCCGACGTCTCCGTGTTCCAGGACATGCGCGCGGAGCTCGGGTGCGAGCTGCCGCTGGGGACCAACTTCCGTTCGGTGCCCGCGGTCCTCGACTTCGTGAACGCGCTCGCCGCGGCGATCCTCCAGGTGCCGGCGGGCGGCAGCCCGAGCCACTGGACCCGCTTCGACCCGGGGCAGCGCCTCCTCCCGCACCGCGGCGCCGCCGGCCCGGCGCCGGCGGTGCGGCTCGTCACCTTCGTCGACGAGCACGACCAGCGCGAGCTGCGGGCGGCCGAGGCGCGCGAGCTGGAGGCGCGCGTGCTGGCGGGCGTCGTCGAGCGCCTGCACGCCGAGGACGGCATCCGCTACGGCGACATCGCCGTCCTCCTGCGCGCCTTCACCGAGGTGAAGACGTACGAGAACGCGCTCCGCCGGCGCGAGCTGCCGTACTACGTCGTCAAGGGGCGCGGCTTCTTCCAGTGCCAGGAGGTGAGCGACGTGGTGAGCCTGCTCGCCGCCGTCCTCGATCCCGAGGACGGCGTGGCGCTCGCCGCCGCGCTCCGCTCGCCGCTCTTCGCGCTCGACGACGACACCCTCTGGCGGCTCGCCTGGCCGCCGGGCGCGGACCGTCCTTCGCTGCCCCGCCGCTTCCGCGCCGCGGAGGACTTCGCCGACCTGCCGGAGCAGGCGGCGGCGCTGGCCGAGGTCCGCGACCTCCTGCTCGGGCTGCGTGCGCTCGCCGGCCGCGCCACCGTCGCCGAGCTGATCGAGGCGGCGTGTGCGGCGACCGACTTCGAGGCGGTCTGCCTCACCCAGTTCCAGGGCACGCGCAGGGTGGCCAACGTGCGCAAGCTGATCGAGCTGGCGCGCGACTGGGAGCGCAAGCGCTTCTTCACCCTGCGCGACTTCGTGCGCACCGTCCGCCGCATGGCCGAGACGGAGCCGCGCGAGCCGGAGGCGGCGCTGGTGGCCGAGCAGGACGACGTGGTGCGCCTGATGACCATCCACCAGGCGAAGGGGCTCGAGTTCCGCGCCGTGGTCGTCCCCGACCTGGGCCGCGGTCCGAAGCTCGACAACCGCATGCCCGCGCTCGACGACGCGCTCGGCGTCGTGGGCGGGCCGATCGACGCGAGCGGGCGCGTGGTGACCGGGCACTGCGGTCTGGAGGAGCACCGCCGGAAGGAGCTCGACCGCGAGCGGGCGGAGCAGGCGCGGCTCTTCTACGTCGCCTGCACGCGCGCGCAGGACGTGCTCGTCCTCCTCGAGGGCAAGGGCGACGCGCGCTACCTGCGCGAGGAGAAGGGGGAGGGCCACGTCTGGTGCCACCAGGTGTGGGACGTGCTCGGGCGGGCGCGGGTGGCGGCGTTCGTCGCGTCCGGCGCGCCGGAGGAGACCCTGGCGCTCGCGGAGGGCGGCGCGGTGCGCGTGGAGCGCGCCGCGCGCTACCTCGAGCCTGCGGGCGCGGGCCCGCCCATGCCCGAGCCGCGGGTCGCGCCCGCGGGCGAAGCCGAGCGCGCGCAGGTGGCGCGCGTGCTCGGCTTCGCGCCGCCCGTCCCGAAGGAGGTGGTGACCAGCCCGACGGCGCTCGCCGACTTCCGGCGCTGCCCGCGCCAGTACTGGTACCGCCACGTGGTCGGCCTCCCGGAGCGGGGCACGGGCGGCGTGCGCGCGACTCGCCTCGGGACTGCGGCGCACGGCGTCCTCGAGGCGGTCGATCTCGCGGCCGCGCCCGACGGCGAGATCGCCCGCCTCGTCGCCGCCCGTCCCGAGGCGCTGGCGCTCCGGCCGGCCGAGCTGGACGCGCTGGCGGCGGATCTCCGCGCCGCGACGGCGGCGCTGCGTGGCGAGATCGCCGCCGGGCTCGCGCTCGTCGGCCGCGAGGTACCCTTCGTGCTCGCGCTCCCGGCGGGCGCGCCGCGCGTCTTCCTGCACGGCCGGCTCGATCTCCTCGCCCGCCGCGGCCGGGGGCACGTCGTGCGCGACTACAAGTACGCCCGGCCGACGCCCGCGTCGGTCGAGGGCTACGCACCGCAGCTCGGCGCCTACCAGCTCGCGGTCGAGGCGGCGGGCGCGGCGGCGGTCGAGGCCGAGCTGGTCTTCCTGCGCGGCGGGCCGGTGGTGCAAAGGCTTCCGCCGCTCGACGCGCGGCGCGAGGAGGGGGAGCTGGTGGAGGCCGGCGTCGCGCTCGGCCAGGCGCTCGCGGCGGGCGCGATCGACGCCTTTTCGCGCCGGCCCGAGGATGCCGGCGCCTGCGAGCGGCTCGGCTGCGGCTACGTGCGGCGCTGCTGGGGCCTGTAGTCGTACGAGGTTTCGGAGCGACGAGGGTAGAACGTATCTGCCGGTCGGCAGCCGGATCCTGCTTGCGAGTGCCCCCGGCTGCTGCCACGCTCGTCTCCGTGGCCGGAGGGCGGACGGCGGGGCAGAGGGGCTTCCGGCAGGTGCATCTGGGATTCCTCCTGCTCGCCCTCGCCCTTCCCGCTCGGGCAGCCGTGAGCGAGGAAGAGCTCCTCGCACGCCTGAAGCAGCCCGCCGATGCGAGCACGCGCGGGCGCGTCGCCCGCGAGCTGGGGACGCTCGTGAGCGTCAAGGGCCTGGACGCGCTCCTGGCCGCGCAGGACCGGGACGCGATCATCCAGTACGAGGACGGCATGTCCCACGCGAGGTGGCACGATCACGGCGCGCTGCCGGCGGACATCGAGGCGGTGATCGTCCGCCACTGCGACGACCCGGACCTCGGCGCCGCCCCCACGCATCTCGTCATCCGCCCGTATCGGACACGGGCGCTCTTCGAGTGCTTCGCGCGGCGGTTGCGGCAACCCGATCTGCCCTCTCGATCGCAGTTCGCGTACGCGATCGTGCGAACCGACCTCCCGGTCGAAGCGGAGGTACTGGATCTCATGAGGCAGAACTCGCGCTCGGCGCTTGGTTTTTCGAGCATCCAGGAGATGGAGCAGACGAGGTATGCCTTCTACCACTTCTTCGCCGAGCGCCGGTACGCGCCCGCGGCGCCGGTGATCGCCGCGCGCCTGCGCGAGGCCGGTCCGTTCGAGGGCGAGGCCGCCTGCGACGCGCTCGCGAAGATCGGCACTCCCGAGGCGGTCGCCGCCGTGGTCGAGCACGTCCGCCGCCTCCGCTCGCCGCCCCCGGAGGCAGAGCGTGCGGCACGGATCGCGAAGGGTTTTCTCACGACCCTCGCGCAGCTTCCGCCGGAAACGCCGATCGACCTCGCGTCGGTGCGACACGTGCTGCCCGACGCTCCCGACCGCGCGACGGCTGAGGCGTATGTGAGTCTCGTCGCCCACCGCGGGGACGCGAGCGCGCGGCCGGAACTCCTCCGCTTCATCGCGCGCGACGAGCCTCCCGGCATCCGCCAGTTCGCCCTCGACACCGTCCTGTCGCTCGACTCCCCGGACGCCTGGCGGGCAGCCGAGGCGGAGCTGCAGCGCGTCGAGCGGGAGGAGAAGTTCGATCCCGCGCGCTACGCGTTCGAACACCACGTGCTGCAGGAGCGGCTCGCCGATCCCGAGAAGGCGGTCGCGGCGGAGCGGGCCAGGCGGCGCGACGCGCAGCGGAGCGCCGAGCTGGAGAGGCGCCGACAGAAGCTCGAAGCCACGCTCGATCGTCCTGCGCGCGAGCTCGTTGAGTCCGATCCGAAACGGTTCATCACCGAAGAGGCGGCGACTCTCCCGCCGCTCGAAGCGCTTCTCGTGGAGTACGCGGACGCTCGCGCCGCCGCCGGCCTGCGCAGCCAGCTCGTCGGCGAGTATCTCCTTCTCGCGAGCGTGGCGCGTTTTCGGCTGCACGACCCGCAACGCGCGCTCACCCTCTACGAGAAGGCGTCCAGCCTGTCGCCGGAGAACGAGGCGTCGGTCGCCGGCTTCGCGATCGGTGACACGTGGGAGTTCGACCTGAGTGACGCACGGAGGGCGCTCGAGGCATATGGGGCGTCGCTCGCGAATGTCCGCTCCGCGATCGCGAAGGCCAAACAGCCGGAGGAGTATCGGTTCTTCCTCGACTGGTGGGCAGGCACGCTGGAGCACGAATTGCGGTTCCTGAAGCAAGGGGGACCCTTCTCGGGCCGGCTCCCGCGATCCGAGGCGGCGGGGATGTACCTCGGTGCGCTCTTCCTCGGCGGGCCGGCGAGCGCCTACGTGCCAGAGCTCTTCGCCTTGCAGCGCGCCGGCGGCCTCGAGCGGCTCGATCGCGTGAAGGTCACGAGCACACTGCGCGCGCTTCCCGCGAGCCATCTCCTGCTGCTGGGGACGATCCCGCTCCTCGCCTTCCTGCCTCCGGCGGAGATCGTCGACTACCTCGAGCGGCAGGACCCCGGACGGTACTGGGCGGCGAGCCTCCTCACCACCGCGGTGCTCGTGACGGCCGGACCAAACGAGGGAGGCGAGTTCCGCGTCTTTCCCACCCGCGATCAGCTCGCCAGGATCGGCGGCAATCCTTTTCCGGAGGCAGCGCGGATTTTCACGGAACGCACGGGCATCGTCCTCGACGTCGAGCCCGAGGAGCACGTCTCGACCCCGTAGCCCGCGGCACCCCTGTCACTCGTACAGCTTCGAGTCGTCCGTCTGGTTGCGCCGCATCTTGACGCCCGGGGAGACGTAGACGCCGCCATCGTCGAGCGAGCCCTGGAGGAAGAAGGGGATGTAGCGCTCGAAGCGGCCGCTCTCCGGGTCGCGGCGCGCGGCGGTCAGGAGCCGCGCGTAGAGCGCCTCCTCGGCGGCGGCGCGCCCGCGCTCATAGGCCTCGGAGGTGAGGCTCCGCGTCTCGATGTGCTGCCCGGCCTGGTCGGTGTTGTAGAGCGTGAGGCGCATCTGGCCGGGGGAGAGCGTCACGCCCGCGTCGGCCAGCTCGCCGTTGTCGTGGTCGCCGTCGAGGAGCTTCGGATCGAGGTCGAAGGCGGCGAGGAGCGAGGGGTTCGCCTGCAGGACCTCGCGTGCGACCACGGTCTCGCCGTCGGGCTTCCGCTCGCGCAGATGCTTCCGCGCCTTGTCGGCGGCGGCCGTCGCGCCGAAGTGGCGGACGATGCCGGAGAGTAGGACCGGATTGCCGCCGCCCCGCTCGGCGTCGGCGAGGAGCTTGTCGGCCATCTTGCCCTCGAGCTGCTCGATGCGCTTGGGGTCCGGGTCGGGGGTGGCGCGGTAGTGCAGCAGGGCGCGCTCGTAGTTGCCGGCGCGCTCGTAGGCGTCGGCGAGCCGGGCGTGCACGGCGGGCGCGTCGGGGGCGTGCGGCGCGCGCGCGAGGAACGCCTCGCCGCGGTCGATGATCGCCTGGTTCGAGACCGGGTCGTGGCGCCATGCCTGCCAGGCGCGCGTGAGCAGGCCGATCACGTTGAAGATGCCGAACGACTGGGCGGCTTGCGCGCCCTGGGCGCCGAACTGGGAGGCGGTGTAGAGGGCGTTGCGGCCGTCCATGCGGCCCCCCAGGAGGACGTAGCGCGCCGTGTCGCGCGCGTGACGGCGCTCGGCCTCGCGGATCGCGTCGAGCGCGCTGTAGTCGGCGCTCGCGAGGACTGCGGCCGCGTGGCGGCCGGCGCTCGAGCCGTGGTCGCCCGCCAGGTCCGCCAGCGCCGTACGGCCGGCGTCGCGATGCCCGGCCAGGTCGCGCGCTACGGCGACCACGTAGAGCGCCGAGGGCGCGAACGGGCTCCCGTCGTGACGCTCGCGGAAGCGGCTCGCCGCCTCGATCATGGCGCCGGGGTCGGCGAGGGCGGTCGCGACCAGCAGGCGCTGGTAGTCGCTCAGCTCGTCCGCGGACGTCGGCTGTGGCGGATCGTCGATCGGCCAGCGGCCCGCCTCCTCGCGCGCGGCGCGCCGGGCGCGCGCCTCGTTCACCCTGGCGAGCGGGCGAGCGGCGTCGTCCGAGCAGCCGTCGATCCGGTCGGCGGCGTGCGCGTAGAAGGCCGCGTGGTCGAGGTCGTCCGTGTCGAGCGCCTTCTGCGCGAGCTCGAGCGTGTCCTTGCACAGGGCCGCCGCGCGCTTGGTGCCGAGCCGCCAGATGGCGCGCGCGATCTCGGGCGCATCGCGCGTCTGCGGCTCGCGCTCGAGGAGCGAGCGGTAGCGCGCGAGGGCCTCGCGCTCGGGCGCGGAAAGCCGATCGTAGTGCCAGAGGTTGACGGCGGTGGTGATCACGCTGTCGGCCGCGCTGCCGGCGAGGAGGAACGGGTTGAGCGCGGCCAGGAGCGCGCCGCCCGAGAAGATGCCGAGCGGGCGGACGGCGTCGTTCAGCACCGCCGCGCGGCGGTTGTGGCGGTCGTCGGCGAGCAGGCGGTCGGCGGTGGCGGCCTCGTCCACCTCGAGCTCGTGCTCGGCGAGGCGGCGGACGAGGGGATCGGGGTGGGCCTTCAGCACCGCCTGCAGCGCCTCGCGCTGCGCGTCGCGCGTGGCGGCGAGCGCGGCGGTCAGATAGCGCGCGTCGTCGGTGAGGCCGGTCGGGGGCAGGCCGGCGTCCCGGCGCGCCTCGTCGCGCGCTTCGAGGTCCGCGACATCGGCGGCGAGGAGCTCGTCGCTCCCCTCGAGCCGATGGGCCGCGATCAGGCGGACCCGCTCCTCGATCGCCGGATCGGCCGCCGCCACCTCGGCGAGCAGGTCGTCGGCGCGCGCGCCCGCGGGCAACGCGAGCGCCAGCAACGCGAGGAGGCCGAGCGCGAGAGCGCTCGAGCCGCGCGCGGCGGGAGCCGCGCGGAGGTTAATCTGGGGGCATCGGAGCAGCGCAGCGCCCGCAGGGCGCGAGCAGCGGACGGGCCCCCAGACGATTTTACCCAGCGCTCTCACCTATACCGCCCCAGCACCGCCGTCTTGTACGCGTCCAGGGCCGCGAAGCGCGCCTGCGCCTCGGGCTTCTCGCGCGCCCCGTCCCAGGTGGCGACCTTGCGGTAGGTGTCGAGCGCGCGGTCGGCGCGGTGCACGAACTCGTCCTCGTCGAAGGCGAGGGGACGCTCGTGCTCACTGACATAGTCGCGGGCGAGCTCGGCGTAGAAGTCGGCGAGGCGGAGGATGTGGTCCGGGAGCGCCTTCGAGTCGGCGTGCTTCTGGATGAGGAAGCGGAGCGCGCGCTCGGCGGCGGTGGTGCCGTCCTCGACGGCGCGGCGGTGCGCGACCACGAGGCGCGCGGCCATCGCCTCCAGGCGCTCCTCCTCGGCGAGCGCCGCCGGCTCCCACGGCGTGCCGCCGTAGCGCGTCACCACCTTGCTCCACGCCTCGAGCTTCGCGCGCAGCGCGGCGAGCGCGCCGTCCACGTCGGGGGCGTCCTCGGGGAGCGCCGCGGCCTCCGCGAAGGCGCCGGCTCGCTCCGCGCCCTCGTGCGCGCGCGCAGCGAGCGGGGAGGGCAGCGCGGCCACCTGGCGGTAGAGGTCGGCGGCGGTCCTGTACTCGCCCAGGTGCTCGAGCGCCTCGGCGCGCGCGTGGCCGGTCACGTCGCGTAGCCGCCCGGGATAGCGCTTCTCCCAGTTCTCGAGGCGGTGGAGGGCGAGCTGGTAGAGGCCGTGGCCGGTGGGGTCCTTCGGGGGCGGGAAGCGGTAGCCGTCGTCCTTCAGGTGCCAGGTCAGGTCGGCGAGGACCTCGAGCAGGTCTTCGTAGGGCGCGAAGGCGCCGGTCGCGTCCCCCGCGGGCGCCGCGCGCGCGACCGCGAGCACGAGCAGGAGCGCTGCGATGGGTGTCCGCATGCGGCGCCCCATAGCACGAGCGGAGAAATCTTGCCCACCCGCCGTCCCTCCGCTAAAGCGAGCAGCTCTGGGCTGGCTCCGGGGCATCGTGCTGGTCGCGATGATGGCGGCCGCGGGCCGCGCGGCGGCGGACGATGCGCTCGCGCGGCTGCACGCGCGGGGGACGCTCCGCTGGGGCGGCGACATGCAGGGCGGCGAGCCCTACGTCTTCCAGGACCCGCGCGACCGGCGCCGGCTCGCGGGCTTCGAGGTCGAGATCGCCGACGCGCTGGCGCGCCGCCTCGAGGTGCGCGCCGAGTTCGCGCAGAACGACTGGCAGACGCTGATCCCCTCGCTCGAGCGCGGCGACTTCGACGTGGCCCTCAACGGCATCGAGGTGACGCCCGCGCGCCGGGCGCGGGTCGCCTTCACGCGGCCGTACTTCGCCTTCACCGAGACGCTCGTCGTGCGGCGCGAGGACGGGTCCGTGCACGGCCTCGGCGATCTGCGTGGCGAGCGCGTGGGCACGCTCGAGGGCTCGCTCGCGCTCGACCTGGTGCGCGCCGCGCCCGGGGTGGAGGCGGTCCTCTACGAGGGCGTCGAGGAGCCGTACCTGGATCTCGAGCGCGGCCGGCTGCGCGCCGTGCTCCTCGACAACATCATCGCCGGCCGCTACGCGCTGCCGCGGGCGACCCTCCGCGCGGTGGGGACGGTCGGCGAGGGCGTGTACGCGATCGCCGTCCGCCCCGATGAGCCGGAGTTGCTCCGCGCCGTCGACGGTGCGCTCGCCGCCGTGATGGGCGACGGCGAGCTGCGCCGCATCCTCGAGCGCTGGCATCTCTGGGACGCGCGGCAGGCGACGCTCGCCGGCGCGGCGGCGCCGTCGGCGGAGGCCGCCGCCGCCGCGGGGACGCTCGCCTACCTGCCGCTCTTCCTCCGCGGCGCGGGGTTCACGGTCGTCATCTCGGTCCTCGCGATGGCGCTCGCGATCGCCGGCGGGCTCGTGCTGAGCGTCGCACGGCGATACGGGGGCCCGGTGGTCGCCGCAGCCGCCGGCGTCTACGTCGAGCTGTTCCGCGGCACGCCCGTGCTGCTCCAGCTCTACGTGCTCTACTACGGCCTGGCGCCGGTGCTCACGCTCGACGCCTTCACGGCCGCCGTCGTGGGCCTCGGTCTCAACTACGCGGCCTACGAGTCGGAGCTCTACCGCGCCGGGCTCGAGGCGGTGCCGCTCGGGCAGAGCGAGGCGGCGCTCGCGCTCGGCATGTCGCGCTGGCTGGCGCTGCGGCGGATCGTGCTGCCGCAGGCGCTGCGCGTGGCGCTCCCGGGCATGGCGAACGACTTCATCGCGCTCCTGAAGGACTCGTCGCTGGTGTCGGTCATCACCGTCGTCGAGCTGACCAAGCAGATGACCATCACGGCGGTCGACGTGCGCGGCTGGCTCGGGCCGGGCATCCTGTGTGCGGCGCTCTACCTGGCGATGAGCTACCCGCTCGCGCGTCTGGCGCGCCGCCTCGAGCGGCGCCTCGCGCCCGCACCGGCATGAACGTCGTCACGACGCGCGGGCTCCACACGCGGCGGGGCGCCACCGAGGTGCTCCGCGGCATCGACCTCGAGGTGCGCGGCGGCGAGGTGGTGGCGGTGGTGGGGCCGTCGGGGAGCGGCAAGACGACGCTGCTGCGCGCGCTCAACTACCTGACGCCGTTCACCGCGGGGGAGGTGGAGATCGCGGGCCACGCGCTCCGCCCGGGCATGAGCGAGCGGGCCGACGCGGAGGCGCTGCGCGCGGTGAGGACGCGCGTCGGGATGGTGTTCCAGAGCTTCAATCTCTTCCCGCACCTGACCGCGCTCCAGAACGTGACCGAGGCGCCGCGGCGAGTGCTCGGGCTCGACGCGGCGGCCGCCGAGGCGCGGGGGCGCGCGCTGCTCGCGCGCGTCGGGCTCGCGGAGCACGCGGGCGCATACCCGCAGACGCTCTCGGGCGGGCAGCAGCAGCGCGTGGCGATCGCACGGGCGCTCGCCATGGAGCCGGTGGTGATGCTCTTCGACGAGCCGACCTCCGCCCTCGATCCGCGTCTGGTCGGCGAGGTGCTCGCGGTGGTCGGCGATCTCGCATCGGCCGGGCAGACGATGGTGATCGTGACCCACGAGATCGCCTTCGCACGCCGGGTCGCGGATCGGGTCATCGTGCTGGTCGGCGGGCGGATCGTGGAGAGCGGAACGGCTGCGGAGGTGCTCGAGCGGCCGCAGGCGGCGGAGACGCGGGCGCTGCTCGGGCGTTGAGGGGGCGAGGTCGCTCACCGACGGGCTCCGGCAGGACTCCGGTAGCCGATCGCCCCTTGCCGCGACTGACCTCCCGTATCTTCGATCCGGCAGTTCCATGAAGTTGGGGATTGGTGGGGGGGAAACATCCGTGGGAGGGATTGTTCAATCGACCGATCAAGTCCCTCAGCCGGAGGCTCCTCAATGGCGTGGAGAGTGCTCATCGCGACCGCGCTGGCCAGCTCGCTGGCCACTCGGGCGGGTGCGACGGCCCCCGGCCCGGCAGACTGGCCGACCTACGGGCACGACGTGCATCGGACCTTCTCCGCCAGCACGACACTGGACCAGACCTCCGTCCGCACGCTGGCACCCGCGTGGTTTTTCCCCACCGGCGACGCGGTGACGGCGAACCCCATCGAGGTGGGCGGCAGCATCTACGTTGGCTCGTGGGACGGCAACTTCTACGCGATCGATGCGGTCAGCGGACAGCTCCGGTGGAGCTTCACGGTCGACGCCCAGGGCGCAGTCCACCCGCAGCCGGGCAACCGGCAGCCCGGCGACGCGACGTCCGACGGGGGCATCATCACCTCTGCCGCCTATTTCCTGCCACAGCTCGGCAGCCGACCCGACCTGGTGATCTTCGGCGCGGGCTATACGCTGTACGCGCTCGTCGCCAACGGCGATGCGTTCGGGCACGAGGCTGGCTCGCTGTACTGGAAGCACGCGTACACGGGGCGGCCCGAGCTGCCGCCGGACCCGGACAACGACGGGAGCCGCATCTTCTCGTCTCCGGCGGTCGTCGGCACTCACGTTCTCTTCAGCGTCGATGCCGACGGCGCTCCCGGCTACCGCGGGTATCTGGTGTCGGCCGACGTGAGCACCGGCAACCCCCAGTGGATCCGTGAGCTCGACGTCGACACCAACGGCAACATCCTCAACGACGGCTGCGGCAACGTGTGGGCCTCACCCACCATCATCGAGCGCATGAACCTGGAGGTCGTCGCCGTCTCCGATTGCCACTACAACGGCACGCCCCCGTATCACGAACGCGTGCTCGCCGTGAACATCGGCGACGGGACGATCCGGTGGACGTTCACCCCGCCGCGCCTCCTGCAGGGCGACCCGGCGTGCGACTGGGACTTCGGCGCCACCGCGAACCTCGGGACCGACTCGCGCGGCGCGCCGACCTTCCTCGGGGTGGCCGGAAAGGATGGGACGTACTACTCGCTGGATCCGGCCACCGGCAACCTGCGCTGGCAGCACAACGTCGTCTTCGGCGGCTTCGCCGGCGGGTTCATCGGCTCCACCGCCTACGACGGGCTCCGCGTCTACGGTGCGACGGCTCTGGGCGATTTCGGGCGCTTCGAGCCCTCCCCCAACGCCGCCGGTTGCCGGCCCGGTGACCCGCAGGACCAGCTGATCCAGGAACCGAGCATGCACGCGTTCGACGTCGCGACCGGAAACCTGGTCTGGCAGCAAGTGCTATCCCAATCGTTCGGGGCGACGACGGTCGCCGGCGGGATGACGTTCGTCGGAACGGGCATCAGCAAGCAAATCCAGATACGTGATGCTGGCAGCGGCCTGTTGCTCAACACCCTGGCGCTGCCGGCGGGTAGCGACTCCGGCGTGGTGGTCGCGGGCAACGCCCTCTTCTTCGGGACCGGCACCTCGGAGCAGGGCACGCCGGCGGGCGTCTTCGCCTACACACCGCTTGGCGGTTCGCCCGTGTTGAGAACGCCTCCCCAGGGCACGATCATCTTCTGGGACCATGACGAACGGGAGGATTTCTTCGTCGACCCGGCTGGCCCCAGCGGCACGATCGTTCCCACCTGGGACCCCAACGGCCAGATGTGTCTCTTCCCGGACGGCTCGGGGCGCTTCGTCACCGGCTACAACCCGACACTGCCGGAACAGGGCCTCGGAACGTTCCCGCTGATGAACCCGCCGGTCGGAGAGGCGGTCTGGGACCGGCACGGCAACTTCACCGGCCAGACGATCATCGTTCCCGGTCCGTACACCAACCCGGGGTCAACCATCGGGGGCGACATTCCGCCGGACCAAGCCAACAGTAACACCTTCAACGACAACGGGACCTACACGGGTTGTGTCTTCGACTCCCACGGCAACCTCTTCGCGGTGGACAT